>Ga0209700_100901_pt1 | contig 59786 bp, 34 predicted proteins | sample SiratroredBW_FD_187528 | JGI IMG/M metagenome (GOLD analysis project Ga0209700, IMG submission 187528) | Root nodule microbial communities of legume samples collected from California, USA - Siratro red BW (SPAdes) (version 2) | ecosystem: Host-associated > Plants > Roots > Nodule | place: USA...
ATATATATATATATATATAATATATATATATATATATATATATATATATATATATATAAAGCATCCTTTGTGCTCATTTTGAATATATTTCTCTTTTATTAATAAAAAGAAAATATTATATTGTTAATAAAGACATTCTACTTATTTTTCTTAACTAATTTTCATCATCTCATCTTAATATTACAAAGTTGAATATGAAATGTAAACAGATTACTACAATCTACTATGTTTTTGTGGATGACATGGGTAAGTGACAGAGATTTCATGGTTTCTAATTTTCTGAAACCATGGAACTAAAATTTAGGTTATGTAAACTCTAATTAATATGCTATAACAATGTTTTTTTTTTTTATTACCTAACACTCACCTAAATCTAACAATTGGAATTTTTGGACTTTGGTTGCAGGGATGTGAACTTGATCCATTGAAAACTGAGTGATTAGTGCATCCATTTGGGTCTTCGGGAGCAGCATATTTGGAGTTTCTGTATAGAAGGAGCTAGTTTCAAGATTTTCAAACAGTTGAAAATTTACTTTTTCAAACAAAACTTAGTTTCAAAATTTTCATGGTTTAGCTTAATTAGTAGATTTTGCTATTATAGACAATGCTTTTAGTATGTATATGACTAGGAATACTAGTCATAACGCTTTATATATAGCGCTATATATTATTTATAATTTTAGTATCATCTTCTCTTTTTGACAGAAAAAAAGGATAAAAAAATTATTGTTTTAAAAGCCTCTCGATTCAGCAAACTAATCTAGAACATCTTGTCAACCAATTTGGATTTTTAAAAGTTTTACTTTTGTGAAAAGCAATTTTAAAATATAAAACATATTTAAATATGTTACATAACTATCCAATTTCCCAAAATTTTATATTTTTATTCCTTAAAATGTTATATAACATTATTGAGAATATAGATTTAATTACTACCTTAGATTTGTCACCTCATATCAATGTTTTTACTTATTCAAAAATTTTATCAACAGTCTCATTGTTTTTAAATTATTATAGGCATTAATAATTATATTTTTCTCTTTTCATATACGTAGCACCCTTCGCTGGACCAATATCTTCTTGAAAGGATTCGTTCTTATCATAATCAAACCAAAATTTTAAGCTTAGAAAAACCATAGGTATGAATTAAAGACACACATGCACAATATATGCAAGAAAAAATCATTAATAATTAGGAATTCAATAATTGAAGGCACATATATATGCAAGGATAAAATAGCATATTCAAAGACAGTTCTTAAATATATAATATAAATCGAAAGTTGTCCTATGGAAAGGGAAAGTACAAAATAAAAAATAATAATAATATATATATATATATATTCTCGTATTAGATCTATATGTTAAAAGAGTTCTTTCGGATTTAAAATGTGGGTATGTAATACATATACTTACCTAACTGGATCATGGAGATTAGGCCATCTATATTAGGATCTAAATTGTATAGTGGAGTTCTATTCTTTCTTTTTGTCTTGCATATAATAAATTGGTTTATAACTGCTATTTGATGCCATTAGTTAAGCACTTGGAAAGGTTTTGGTGAACACTTGCTTTTTACTTGCTTTATAAGGTTATGTATTAATTTTGCTTTCCTTCTTCCACTTCTTATGTAAAGGTTCAGATTTTCTTTTATGAAAATTTCTTTGCCTCTCATTTATGCCCAGAATCTAGCTTTTTATTAGAAAAATAGAATCTAAAAAACAGTTCTAAAAATGTATTAGTTGCCACTGAAGATATATGAATGATATTAGGTTATATTTCAAACAATTTCTATTTACAAATTTAACAATATTCATGCATGGAGACTTAAACCTCCTTACACTCACAAAGGATACAAGAAGAGCAGTTGTGTAAATGTAATATTATATCAGAATAAGAGAAAGATAAAAAAAAAAATCAATAATATAAGTTGAATACATATTCTGTATAAATATCTACATATAATTATTCTAACAAATTATTTATTAAATAGAGAAAAACTCCATATATTACAAGATAAAAATTTAACATGATCAAAAATGAACATTAATAAATTAAAACTGATATTAATTAATATTGTTAGACTTACATGTTCACATATGACTCTAAAATTATTATTGAAGTTTAAAGGTCATTTCTTAGTAATATTAGTTGACCCTAGTTTATTATCAAATTTTTTAAATCAAAATAAACTGACTCTAATTCATTATAATTTTTAATTAAATTCAGTTGATATTAATATATATTTATTTTGAAATTTATTTAATTTAATGTTAATTAAATAAAATCTATTTTTAATATTAATTTAAATTGTATCAGTATAATTTAAAAAAAAAAATCTTGTAAAAGACTTCCATCTTTAATAAAATAAATATATATAAAAAAATTACAGAAGATGAAGGACATAATTATCAATTTTTAAAATAATACAACTCCAAAATGTTAGAAAGCATTATACATGCATAAGTACTACATTAGAAAGGTTAATCCTTTACTATGTGAAAATATAATATTTCTATTAGAGTATTTGAATATCTCCATGGCATATTACACACTAACCATATTTTACTCTAAGGAAATGATGATCTACCAGCATTTATGCTCTATCTTCCAACATGGTGCAGAGTAGAAAAGCTTAGTAAAAGATAAAAAAAGAGAGACAAAAAGTATTAAAATAGTGCAATTTGTTTTACAAATTATTAACATGGTAAATTTTTTTTAAGAAAATAGATAAATTGTGTCTCGAAAATATGATTTTATGAAAAGAAATTGTATTACAACAGGACAATTTAAGTGGTAGGTCTACTTGTAATAGTAGGCAAATTTAATTAATTGAAATTATGTCACATATGTCACAACTTCTTTTTCTTTTTTTTTACTTTTGAAGTGGCAACAACATGATATGACTTCTTTGCTTTTTAGTAAAAAGAAATCACCATAATGTGACATAATTTTAGTACTTTTAATTTTCTCAACTAATTTTTAAGAAATCATTTCGTCACTATGATTTAAATTTTGAAATTCGATAATATGATTTACCCATTTTAGTAAAAGAAATTTTACACTAAATTAATAATTTGTGAAACAAATTACACAACTTTAATATTTTTTTACCAAAAATATAAAGATATCTAGCATACATGTGTTTGAATGAGAATCTAGAAAAATAAGAGATTAAATGTAAGAAAAATAATATATTAAAAAATAACTTTATACTTAATTCAATTTCTATAGAAACATTCATTACAATAAAATTTAATATCATCTTTAAAACTAATTTTATTTTCTAAATTAATACTTAAAAGAATGTTAAAAAGTCAATATTAAGTCGGGATTAGTATCCGTCTTGAGTCCGTTAAAATAACTTTATACAGCTCACCTTATTAGAGTTAGCGTTACGTCTATAACTGATGTAGGAAATTTAACATTATTAATATTTGTCATAGAAAACTTAGCATTATTTAATATTTGTCTGGTAATGTTAACATGACAGATGTAAAATTAATACAATTAAAATATTTATTAACTTAAAATATAATTTAATTTTACAAAATATTAATTGAAATAGGATTTGATATTATCTTTAAGAAAAGACTGATTCTATTTTATAAAACCAGTTTGCAAATTAATATTTATATCTACATTAATAAGAAATTAGTAAACAATAAAAGATTGCCGAAATAAAGGAGGGAAAGTACTTAAGTCTTATGGCTTCCTGGCCCATCATAGAGAACCTTTAGATTTTATGACAAAAATATAGTTATATTGCACTACTCAAATAACCTCATTTCTCACTCCCCTAATCTTACAATTGTTTAAGCAAAGTTAACAATTAACAACACATAAAGATTAACCACTTACACTAATAATAAGTAAGATGAAAAATTACTATTGAAGTTGTTCATTTTGTTTCCTTGTTCAGTCCAGATTTTGTATCCCCTCACTCTTGCACTATAAAATATAAGGTTTGGGAAACATTGACGTGTTGCAATGTAGGTTTAAGGGTAAACAAAAACTGTACCAAAGAGATACGAAATTACTACAAAAGTATCAATAGTTAACTACTCAATCATATAACCCGCTGAAATAAAGTGGATTATATTGATTCAAAACTAATTATAAACAAAAAATTAATAGAATATAAATTTTTTAAATTTTTTTCGTCAACTAAAATAAAAAATAATAACTACAAATAAATAACACATGCACTATAAAAAATCCTTTTATTTTAAGTTTAGTTCGTAAGTGGATATTAATTTAATTTATTTTTAACTTATTACTCATGCAATTTATTTTAATATTTATTTAAATTAAGTTAACGTCAATAAACTAATAATAATTTGATTTTGTTTTAACATTTATTTAAGTAAATATTAATTATTTTATTTTATTTTAAATATTTATATAAACTAGTATCGATTTTAATGTAATTTATTTACTAACATGAATTCTTTAAATACGTGTGTATAAATTATTCACTTTAACTTGTTACTCCAAATTATTCACTTTACAAGTGTATCAATACGAGACGTATTCTTCCTCCACCCCCTACCTTCTTCTTGCACCTTCATGGTGAATACGAAATTACACATATATCTTTATCTTAAAATTAGAAAAGTCAATATTATTCTCTATTTCCTTCATTTCCATGACTCTCATCCGTCGTCTACTATGTCACTGGGCGCCATCTAAATCTTAAATTGAAACTTCAAACAAGTCCTAAGTAAGTAATTATTGATGTTTATTAGTAATTTGTGAGTAGTATTGTTGATTAGAGTAGTTAATTTGGTGATTGGGAGACTATCGACGGCGAACGACGAATTTTGCGATTTGAGAGTTTGACAACCGGATGAGGTGTCATCCGGTTGTTATTTTTTTTTACAAATTACAACCGGATGACACCTCATCCCATTTATATTTTTTTTTTTTCAAAATGTGAACCGAATGGGAATGTCATCTGGTTATCATTTTGCAAATATGAACCGGATAACACTCAAGGTCATTTTGATGATTTTAATATAGATACTTTGAAAATTAATTTTTTGTGGAAGTGTAGGAAGAAGGTATGGGGATGGAGTAAAAGTTTGTCTCAATATGAAAAACTGTGGGTGGCAATGCGGAATGGCCTGTCTCACATTGACCAGTCTTATGTTTGGCAAAAACTTCGCGTACCCTACTAATACTAACCTCCACCCTCATCACGGCTATGAAAAGACAAAGCTAGCCTTTTGTCTTTGAATATAAATAGCAGTGATTTAGCATTGTGCATGCATCACCATTCTTACCCTAAACGGTGGCGGCTGAACGTGGACCGAGCGTGGACGTGGTGAACGGCGAAGGTAAGGGTCACCATTTTTATTTTAGACGACAGCGGCTGAGCGTGGAGTTGCGGACCTGATGAACGGCTATGGCGACAACGAAGGTAAGGGTCACCATTTTACCTTATACTCCGGAAAGATCATTTTGGAAAATTTACAGAGAAGGGATTCTGTAATAGTGGTTGAGTGAATGGAAAATTTGTCTTACAAAATGCGGATTCCGTAATACAACTTTTTGAAAAGGAAATTTCATAACACAAAATTTGTATTTCGAAAAAACATTTCATAATATAAAATTTGTATTATAGAAAAGGCATTCTGTAATACAAATTTTGTATTTCAAAAAGACATTTTGTAACCCAAAAGTTATATTTCGAAATGACATTTTCCTAATATAAATTTTGCATTCTGAAAAGTTAATTCTAAAATACAAAGTTCATATTATAGAAAGGTAATTCCCAAATACAAAATTTATATTTCAGATTTTTCTTTACGTAACTCAATCCACACCCCTGTTTTTTATTTTTGAAACTCAATTTTTGGAAACGCTCAACCTTCATTTTTGTAAAATCCAAGCAAAAAATCACTAAACCACTTACCTACATCACCTATGTTGTCCTAACAATGTCACCAGCATTTCAATTATACCTCGTTGGAGCAAAATGGCCATCGCAAACGCTGCAATGCACCCCAAATCCACCATCACTGAAAACCTCTCTCTGCACCTTCTTCCTTTCAAATATAGAAGACGAGGATAAATTTGATATTTAAAAAAATTGATGGGGTGCAGATCAATATTGGTAGGGTGCATAAAGTTTTTACCCTTATATTTTGGTTTACTTAGGATTAATTTTGTTGGCTCGTTTCACATTTGGAAAACACCTCCTGCACCCCACCAATACTTACCTGCACCATCAAGGCTAGAAAAAGACACAATTAGCTTTATGTAAAAAGACAAAATTAACCTTTTCTCTTCGTATAGAAGTTGAAGTGGTTTAGCATTCTGCACACCATCACCATTTTGAACATAGATGGCGGGGGTTGAGCGTGCAGTGGCGGGATGCAGCAACGGTGACAACGAAGAATGACAACGGCAAAACACGACAATGGCGAAGGACAGCAACAGCTAAGGACGACGACAGGTGAGCATGGAGTTGCAGGACATGGTGAACGGAGATGGTGACGATGAAGGTAAGGGTCACCATTTTTACCTTAGGCGGCGACAACTGAGCGTGGAGGTGTGGGATTGGTGAACGACAATGGCGAAGGTAAGGGTTTCTGTTTCATTTTGGTTTGTGCATATGGTGTGAAGATTTTTAAGAGGTGGGATTATTTGGTTTAAGGATTTGTTGTTGAAGGTTGGGAGTGGATGTGGACGGTGGTGGTGAGCTGCGTGTTGATGTTTTTTTAACTCCGAAAAGGTCATTTCAGAATATTGATAGAAAAGGGGTTTCCGTAACAGCGTTTGAGGGATGGGAAAAATTTGCATTACGGAACGTAAATTTCGTAATATAGATCTAGAAAGGATATTCTGAAACTATATTCCGGAAAAGAAATTTCGAAAAGCTATTACAAAATACTCATTCCATAATAGTGTTCCGAAAATTTGTATTATGGAATGTCTTTTCCGTAATATAAACTTTGTATTACAGAATTTTCTTTCCATAACTTATTTCACACCCCTCCTTTCCTATTAAGGAATTAGTATTTCTTAATGTATTTTCAGAACCCGATTTCTAGAAACATTCAATCTCCATTTTTGTAAAACTCAAACAAAAAATTCACTGAATCATTTACCTACACCACCTGCATTGTCTTCACAATATCACCAACACTTCAATTATATCTCGCTGGAGCTCAACGGCCACCACACAAATGTTGCAACGCATACTTAATCCACCACCACCGAAAACCACTCTCTACACCTCCTTCTATTGAAGACAAGGACAAATTTAGAATTAAAAAAAAATGGATGGAGTGCAGGTCAGTATTGGAGTATTGGTGGGGTGCAGGAAGTTTTTGGCTTCACGTGTTGACTTACTATGGATTGATTAGGTTAGCCCGTCTCTTATAAGGGATAACTTGCGGAACAGTTTATATAAGAAAATTAAAATTTTATTAATTTTATAAAAGAAAAATTCTGCTACTGAAAATTGGTTTAAATCTGAGAGAATGAGAACATATATAAAAAATAATTATAATAGTTGATAAAAGAAAATAACAAAATTGTTATACTATGACTTGATCTCCCCATAACTCCATCACCATATCAAACACAATTATTATACCATATCTATTATATCATGTTGTTTCATTTCAAGAAGACTGGATGCAGATATAGAATAACTTTCTTCTTCCACTTTTTGATAATTATAATTTTCTCTATCATCCACATACATTTGAACATTACATTGACAATGGAAAAATGAATTTAAAATAAAGATAATATAATAAAAATATTTTTTTCTTTTTTTTTTAGTTCAACGATTGTGGATTGTTTTTGAATATCATCTTTCTGAATTTCTTATTCAGGAATCCATTCCAATTTTCAAATTAAGATGCCAATCAATAAGACCAAAAAATAATCAATAAAGCACATCTTAAATTTTGTAGACTGAGAAAAACACGAACTCACTCTTTATTCTAACATAAAAAAAATTAGGTTTGTTTAATAATATTTTATTAATTATTTTCTTGTCACAAATTTATTATTCTAAAAAATATATTCTTATTATATACTATCGGATTTGTTTTTAGTTAATATTAAATATAATAAAATAAAATTTATATTAAAAACAAACTATAATATTAAGAAAATAAATTAAAAATTATATTTAAATGAATCACATTTATTTACATAAAATTATATAGTTACAATTATAAAAGTGTATCGATAAACAAAATATATAAACATAGGTAATAAATATATTTTATTATAACTTATATAATTTAAATTTATTAATATTTACAAATAAAAAATAATTACTCAAGCGCTGATTTCACATTCATATGTTTAACATGAAGGAAAAAATTGGATGACTAATTATTTTTCTGAGTTTTTTATAAAAAAATAAAAATTAGAATATATATTTAATAAGTAAATTAGAATATAAATTAATAAAAAGAAAAAATAAAATATATTAAAAATAAATTTATAAAATAATAAAAATAAGATATTATTATAATAAACTACTAATAATATCAATGTTAACTAAATATAATAATAAGATCATAAATAATAATTATAAAATAGAAATAATAAAATTCTAAAATAGTAAACGAAATAATAATAAAATAAAAAATTATAATAATAGTCAAAATAAATATATAAAATAATAATACATTAATAATAATAATAATAATTTAATTTTAATTTTAAATTAATATTAATCACATGGACAAATTTGTAATCTTAACTTAATGTATTAAAAAAATATTTTATTAATCATACCCATCATATCACTCGTAAACTTTCATAGACTTTCTCTTCATTTACCATTCTTCTTTTAATAAAAACACATATATTTTCCACTCACTTTCATATTAAATCCACTCTTCTCTACTCCCTCAAATCTATCATTAAATCTAAACACACTCTTAATCTTTCAATATGTTGATTCAATCTTTGAGTGATCACAATTCTAAGCTTTTGTCATTGATCTCCCTATCATCTATTTCTTCTTTCTCCTTTCACATTATGTCTTCTCATGTTGGAAACTAGTTTCTGGTTATTAACAAATGTCATTTTAAGCCCCTTCAACATCAAGACGAATTTATCATCATGTCATTTTATTTTCTTTTGAAGTAATTCTTAAAATACATCATCATTTTAACTTTCACATAAATAGTGGTCATTAAATGTTTTGAAAACCAAACCATTTAGGACATCATAAGTTTTATTCTCCACTCAAAATTTTCAACAAATTATGAGGAGAATAATGAACATGAGTTGAATGCTATACAATAAAGTTACTTTCTATTTCTTCTCTCATTTTCTAGTCACATTTGGAAGATGGGAGAAAGTACATTTCTTTATCAACAATGAATGAATTAAATGAAATGGAGCATTTTAGAGATGTTCCACCCTTGTACAAAGTTTTAAAACTCCAAGTTTACTTTGCTATGCAAAATATACATAAGTGTTTAAGGTGCCACCTTGTGGTACAAAATGCATGTAACTGTTAGACATTCTCTTTTCTTCCTTGATTTTGCATCAAATCCGTATGTAATTACCTATGGATCTAAATCCGTAGGTAAATTACCTATGAATTTTTTTTCATAGGTAACAAATCCGTAAATAATGTCAAATTTACCTATGAATTTTTCTACAGATAAAATCTGTAGGAAAAATATGTATGAAATAGATCCATAAGTAATTCTAAATTTACCTAAAGATAAAGATCAGTATGTAATAATTTGTAAGTAAATCAAGAATTTCTTGTAGTAATTGTAGTGCTTTACAAACTGATGTTACATCTGTATGGACCATAGCCAATACCTTTTAAATTCTTCTTTATTAGACCCTGCTACCATCAGAACACTTGACAGACGAGGTTAGCTTTTAACAAAGTTGTAAACAAGTGATTAGTGTCTTCCACTTATACTCATTGGTAGAGGACCTTACAATTTTCCTATAACCTATCCTTGTAATCTAAATCTTAGAATATCCAGTATAACCTATGGCCTTCTTCTTGATCCTCTCTGTCATCATCCTACCTGCTAATAATATATTTCAATGTTTCAAGCATTGATTGGGTAATAAAATCAATCTGAGTAGGAAAATTTTAGTCTAGGATTTTATATCTCATTCGTACCCACCCTCTTAACTAAGCCATGTTGAAAAATTTTTATATATCGACCTTCTCCTGTTTAAAAATGATTGTATTCCTCTGACTCCATACTTTCCATATGACTGCTATCCATAGTCCCTTTGGTTAGTATTGAGTTCCATAAGGTGAAAGTGTTGCAGATGGTTTTTGGGATTACAGTATCTAATTGAGTTAACTCCCACCCACCCAGACCTTTTGCATAGCTTTGCAACTAATAAAATATTGGTTTATGGTCTCATTATCACCGTTAAACAGTACACATTGGTAGTTCCCTAATCCCACAACCCTATGCTTTACATTTACCTTGGTTAGTAATTTATTCAACAACATTCTCCACATTAATTAAGTATTGGGCTGAGAAAGTTGCTTTTACACTCCATATGCTTTTAACTATTATAGATATTTTCCTATAACCTATGATGCATAGTGCTGTATGTATTTTTTACTGAATAATTTTCATCATCCCCATGGATCGAAATCCAAGTATTAATGACTCTTTTCATAATTTGACCCATAATTGCTATAAAGAGTTGTTGTTCCGGAATACTATGTCATGTAAATGTATTTCTCCTCCAAGTTAGGATCCACTCCAAACTATTATTATTCCAACCCCCTAGATCCCTTATATATTTACCCTTATAATTTGAGATATCATACATTTTAGGGAACCTATTCTGTAGGGGTTCTTCCCCTACTCATTTATCTTACCAAAATTTTATTCTCATTCCATCACCTATTTCCCGTTTTACCATATTACCAAACCAATTACCTAACTTTCATTCATGGCATACTAGGCATAAATCCTTCAACCACCATCACTGATACATATCTATTATGTCCACATTTAAGTTCCTTCACGATTCATACTTATAGTCTAGGACATCTTTCTAAAGTCCTTGATTTTTCTTATGCAATCTCCACTTCCAATTTGCTAAAAGGGTTATATAAAACGTCTCTTTATCTTTTATCCCCAAATATCCTTCCTCCTTTGATTTACACCAATGGTCCCATATGATCCATGATATCTTCCTATCTTCATAACTTCATCCTATAGGAAGTTCCTTTGGATTTTTGTTAAGGGTTTAGAAACACTCTTCAAAGCTTTATAAAAGGATGGGTAATATAATGTCAACACCATGAGTATTGAGTTTAGAAGAAAAAATCGACCTACAAAAGACAAGACTCTTCCCTTCCATCTTGAGAGTTTTCTCTTAATACCTCCTACCATGCCTTCCTAGAACTGTTCTTTCCTTGGGTTCCCACTTGTAGGCATTCCTAAGTACTTAAAAGGGATTTGCATGTGACTACAATTTAGGATCAATGAGTACTGGTATAAGAATGGTGTCATTGGGTCACCTTGTCTCAGTCCTCTATTTGGTTTAAACTCTTTTATAGGTTGTCGTTTACCAAGACTGAAACAGTGGATGATTCCATGAATGATCTTATCCAACCTATCCATTTAATGTTGAAACCTAGCTTCCCATCATGTGGTAGAGGAAGTTCCAATCTACTGAGTTGTAGGCTTTTTCATAGTCTACCTTTACTACTATCCCACTCTTTTTTTCTCTCTTGATTTCATCCACCACTTCGTTTGCTACCAAAGTACTGTCAAGTAAGCCCTTTCCCTTTAAGAATATGGATTGGCTACTATCAATGGTTTTTGAAAGTACTAATTTAATCTTATTTTCCAACACCTTAGTTATAACCTTATAAATGCACTCAACCAAAGATATAGGCTTAAACTCATCCAAGCTAACAAAATTTTCCTTCTTTGGCACTAGGGTTATGAAATATGTGTTGCATCCTCTACCTAGACATTGGAACTAGTTTACTGCTAGCATAACATCCTGTTTTATAATTTCCCAATTTCTCTTGATGAAGTTAAGATTATATTCTACTCGTCCTAGGATTTTTGTACTACCACATTGAAATATAATAAGTAAAGTGAGTATTACTCTAATTGTTGTGATAAATGACAATGAATAAGAACAACTCAATGATAGACTTATGATTCAAAATAAGCTTATTGTAGAAGAACCACAAAAATTAGCATTAAGGAGGACTCAAAGAGAAAAAAGATTAGCTATTTCAAATTACTATGTGGCATATTTGCTTAACTTAGAAAGTGACTAAATCATTAATGATAATGATCTAATTAAGTTTTTACAATTTGTAAAGTGTGATAATTTTGAGAAATAGTAGATGTCATGAAAGAAGAACTGAAGTCCATGGAACAAAATGACATTTGGAGCCTTATAGAAATGTTAGAAGCTTGCAAGAGAGTTGATTGTACACTGGTCTTTATGAACAAGCATGACTCTCATGGCAAACTTGAATGTCATAAGGCCATACTTACTTAGAAAGATGGTGTTAATTATAAAGAGATATTTTCTTCTGTCTCTCAAAAATACTCCTTCATGATTATCATGACACTAGTAGCCCATTATAACTTGGAGCTACATCAAATAGATGTAAAAATTATATTTCATAATGGCAATTTACAAAAAAAATGTTTATATGGACCAACCAATGGGATTCTTAGTTGAAGGAAAGGAACAAGTGGCATGTAAATTAAAGAAATCAATATACATACTTAAGAAAGCTTCTAGCCGATGGTATTTGAAGTTTAATGATACTATTGTTTCTTTTGGATTTAAGAAAAAATCTATGAATCGATGTTTATATCTAAATATCAATGAGAGTAAGGCTATTATTTTGATTATGTATGTTGATGATATCTTGTTGGCAACTAATGATCTTAGTCTTCTTCATGATACTAAAGTTTCTCTCAAGTAACTTTAAAATGAAAAATATGAGTAAGGCAAGTTATGTGATAGGAATATAAAATTTTTGAAACATATATGAAAGAATGTTATGCTTATCCCATAAAGCTTATATCAATAAAGTACTAAGATGGAGAAGCACTCAACATTGCTTGTTCTAATTCAAAAAGGAGACAAGTTTGGTCTCACACAATGTCCTAAGAATGACTTGGAACAAAAATAGACAGAATAGTGGTTTTGTATGTGTCTACTGTTGAGAGCATTATGTATGCTCAAAATTTTACTCTACCCAACATAAGCGTTGCAACTACAATGTTAAAATGATATCAAAGTAATATGGAAATGGACCATTAGAAAGTTATAGAGAAATTTTAGAGATATCTATAGGAAACAAATGATCACATGCTTATGTATAGGAAGTCTGATTATCTTGAAGTGATTGGATATTTAAACTAGTTTTATTAGATGTGTAGATACAAGGAAATCCACTTTTGACTATGTATTTCTTTTAGCTGGAGGAGCAATGTCGTAGAGAAATGTAAAGCAGTCTTATGTTGTGCATCCACCATGAAAGCTAAATTTGTAGCATGTTTTGAGGTTACAAATCAGAATAATTAACTACGGAACTTTATTTCAGGGCTTGAAATTGTCGACAACATTGCTAGGCTGTTGAAAATGTATTGTGATAACTCTACAACAATGTTTTTCTCTAAGAACAACAAGTACTCTAAAAGTGCTAAACATATGGAGTTTAGGTCCTTTGTCATAAAAATTGAAGTTCAAAAACAAAAAGTGTCAATAAAAGATATTAGCATAAAACTTATAATAGTTGACCCTTTAACAAAGGGTTTACCACCCAAAAAATTCATAAAATGTGTTACAAATATGAGTATTATTGTTAAGAACAAACATTAAGTATTATGTTTCTTCTATGATAGATGATCGACACTTTGAAATCAATTATAATATGTTTTTTATTACTTGTTCTTTTGATAAGTACCAATTTTGAGTGTTTTTATACATGAGAAATATTGAGTACTTGTGGGTTTAAGTGTTATTTAAAATAGTAATTACTCATAATTTTAGAGTTTTTGGATTTAAATTTATGTTTGAGTCCTGAGTTAAAGGAAATCATTTAATCTCAATTATTGTGAAATTTCAGGTATAAAAGAATGAAAAAAATGATAGATTGAAAGATTCATGAAGAAAAGAAATAAAATGTTTAAAATAGAAAAAAAATCCAAGAGAAAAGTCACTTAACCTAGGCCCAAAACCAAGTTTAAAAGGAGATCTTTAGGGTTTCGGGAGGCATCAAGGCCTAGAGGACGAAAGCAGACGGCTAGAATCAAAATTCTCTTCTTCTCTTGCAATCTTCTTTTCATTGATTTGTAATGGCTACCATGGGTAGCTAAATTCTTCATCTTTGGGATTGAATGTAATCTTTTGAACTCATTTGTATTTTGGTGATTTTAAATATAATATTGAATTTCTACTCCATTGGTATTTTAATCTTGCGCTTAATGCTAGATTTTATCTGATCAATAGAGTCTTGATCTTGATTCTTGAATTTAACTAGGAAGTACTTTTGAGTTTCTGAATTAGATGAAAATACTAAATATATTGAAATACTAGGGATAGGTTTCAGTGTATTGATTGTTATAACATCTGTTCTTAATGCTTGGTACTTTATTAAATAGCTGAGGGATCAATGTTTAGGAAATTACCTTATGAATTTCATATCAAAGGAATCGGTGTGAATGATTATTACATGTGCATCAATAGTGAGTAGTTATTAATATTGTATTTTATTATCAAATCCAAAATATGAATGAGGAAGATAAATGAAGTTCAATCCCAGAGTCTTTCTAGATCTTGAAAACTTTCTTTTTAATTGCTATTTATTCTTTAATTGTCTTTATTGTCTATTAATTTAAATTACTCTCAATTCATCTTGAAACCTTTAATTGCTTAGTGAGTTGTGAATTTGAGATTTGATAGCAAAATTGATCTCGGGATCGACATCCTTACTTTATAAATCTATATTACTTTTGACTCGGTACACTTGCCGAAAAAGGTCAACATCTTTATGATTGCATGCACAAATGTATTTGAGTAGAGTAATGTATCGAGGTATTGTCTTGAATAAAGACATTATGTCAGACCAATTATGAGCTCCTATTATGTTCATATTAGTCTAGTTTATAGTACATGAAAGGGTGTATAACAATTGAGTGATCTACACCGCTATGACTAGAATTAGTTTCTATTCTTGATTATAAATTTATGATATGCCTATTAGAAAGAATGTTTTAATTCCTTAAAACGCATTATATATATTTTGTTTAGTTTGTTTGTTTAATGGTTAATAATCATATACAATGACACATAAGTCAAGTGAGAGAATATAAGGTTTTATGTTTCATGCGAGAAACACTTATCCTACATCTCCTAAATCCATCAAGTAAAAGAGATTATAGAATAATAAATTAAAAGGAGTGAAACCTTAAATCATTATTGATCTAATTAGAACTTCAAAATAATAAAAAATCATTTTTATAAAAAAAATGGTTAGAGTCATCTACCTTATTAAATCTCTAAAGCACTCAGAAGTAATGTAATATTTTTTTTATATAGATAATAAAAATTATAATTAATGAAAACACAAATAAAAATATTTCAATCTATATAAAAATAAACAGAAACGTACTTTTACTCAGTTAAGTTATAAAAATATGAAAAAGTTATACAAGTTTTTACCTAAAATTAATATATATATATATATAATCGATTTAATATATGCAAGAATCACTTAATTTAAACACCTGATTTGATTTTCTAAAGACCGTTACTCATATTTTGACATAAAAGAAAAATGTAAAAGGAAAGGAAAAAACGAAGTAAAGGATTTTAAAGGCGAGGTAACATTACTCGCTTTTCTTGGTCACGGACTAAATGATTCCCATATGAGGACTCAGAGGGCATCACATGCGACAAAAGTGTCACATAATGCTTACCTATAATTGCTCTAACGAACATTGCAGGCTACTTTTTCTGCAGGATACAGTACGGTCAGCCAGCCCCTCATTAACTTCCTAAAAATCATTCAGAACTTGAATAAGATGATGTGAAAGCTAACCCTTACGACTATGGAAGTACACTACAGTGCATGCCATCATGCAAGCACTTGAATAAGGAGAGAGACTACCAATTTCAAAGCTAGTCAACTTGGTGAGGAATGTTTATATGAAAATGTTACACTCTATTGAGTCCTTCTTAAGCAAAGAATGTCAACACAATTAAGTAGCTCAAATTTTAATGTCATTCTTAGTCTTTTTCCTAAACTATGCAAGGTATTAGGTAGTCAAGAAAAAGGCTTTATTATAAACTTTGAAACCCTTTTGATTAGTCAATATTATATAACACCAAAGGAGAATAGTTAATCTGAAATGAAATCTGCAGCTAGCATTTGTCGCTTCTCTTGGAATATAGCCAACATGTGAAGATTCTCAGAAAGTGAGAGCCAGCTTCCTCGTTTGGTGAGCTTGTACAGAGCCTGGTCTTTACCACGTGCTTTTACTGTTAGTAACTAGTTTAATTTATTTACCTCAGGGTCGTAAAATTCAATGCAACAGTAAATTTATATTAGATATCTATCACTGTCAAAGAGAATGAAATTTCCACACTGAAAGTGTGTGAAAGGGGAAAAGGGTCCCATATATGTTTCAAGAAAAATACATGGATATTGCATACTTTAGAAATGAAACCCTAACTTAGCAATTGGCAGTGGAACTTTCTTCAAGAAGGAAATGTTGAGAACTAGAACATATATTTAAAACAATAAACATTTTTTTTTTTCTGCCTAACAAATTTACCCAACTGTGTTTTCTTTTTTTAATGTGCACTTCGAATACTTCTTGTTGATGGGAGAAAACTAACCCCTTTGAAAGCATAGAGAGATCACGTATGTTTTGTTTTGTCTCACCAACTTGTTAGAGTGTTGAGGCTCCAAAGTGTTGGTTTGGTTGTGCTGATTCCAATTTAGGATCCAAGGGGCTCATAGTTCCCATGGAGTGCTGTTGCTCTCGTTGTGAAAACCCACCACTGTTCATGTTTCTGACCATTCCTCCAACTCCCAAAAAGTCCAAGGTCAACTTATCAGACCCTCCAAAACAAAGACCAAGATTCTGTGACATCTTCTTAGGCTCCTCCACCACGTTGTGAAACTGGCCAAGGTTGTTTTCATTCCCTTTCACATTGCCAAATATGGAAGCGTTTCCATTGGCAAGAGAGTTCATCAACCCACGCAGATGGTTACTGTGCTCACTCTCCATCCTAGACCTTATACCTAGTTCTTCTGTTCCTCTCAGTAGAGAGGAGGGACCATTGTTGGTGGTTGTGGTTGAGCCCATCTGAGCAGCTTTCTGAAGCAATGCAGTGGCTGACATGTGAGGGGACATGTTATCTTGTTGCAAAGATGAATTGCCAAAGAGTGAAGACAAGCCTGAACCAACTTGGTTACTTACAGGACTACTAGTACTATAGAGTGTTGTTGTTCCTTGGTCATTGCCTCCACTTATGTTGCTGAATTGGTCGTTGATTATGCTGCCACTGGTGTTGGTATTAGGAAAGAAGCTGAGGTTGAAGAGATTGGTGTTATTAGCTGAAGCAGACACCGATGAAGCAGAGGTGGAGTTGTTGGTGGTTCCTTGAAGATCAGGGAGCTGCATGAGACCGTGGAGTTGCTTGGTGGAGAATAAGGATCCTTGTTGCTGAGACTGGAGGTCTTGAAATGCTTGGTTTGGGTCAGTCATGAAGAATGATGACTGGGGTGGTGATTGCACTCCAAAGGAAGATGAGTGGTGCAGATTAGGAGAGATTAAGTGCTCAAACTTTGGTGCACTTCCAAGGCTCAACAAGCTGTTAGAAGAGGCTGCTTGGTTCTGAAGTTGGCCACCTAGGCCTAGGCTCATGTGGTTTGTGCCATACAGATGATGAGTCCCCAAGGGGTTCATGTTGGAAGGGTGTCTTGCACTCTCATGTGCTAGAGCATCACAAAATGCCCTATGAGTGATAAAACTGTCACGCCTGCAACAAGTTAATAAGATATTATTGGGATTGAAGAACACAAATGTTATTTATCCAAGTATATATCTTGATTCATGAACTATCTTATTGCAAGTATGTGATCAGTTAAAGGGTTAGAAGAGAAGAATCTATACAAATATATGGTGGTCCCCTATACATGAACAATTCACATAATTGGACTCTAGAACAAAAAGAGAGAAGTTTCCTATTTAATCATCAAGGTCAAGATCCTAGCGAGTGTGGCAATGCAGCCACAACCACTCACATAAACAATTTCACACTTGCCAAAAGAAGAATGAAATATAAAATTGGAAAGTAAGATCTTAAATTTTGTGGTGATGAAAAACGGTTGTTTATAGTCAATCAAATGCATAGGGTCCCAAAAACATGAAATAGAAAATAGAAAATTAAGTATTGAATTTGGAAATAATTTTTGTTGTTGAAATTGGATCGTCTATTTTGAATTTAATAGAACTAAGACCCGCAGAGAGCTAGGGCCCAGAGGATTATGCCAAAATGTGATACACACCAACAACTCCTTATCGAACTACCACTTTGAGTCCTCTCTTTGATCACTGAGAAGAAAGAATTATTTACACATTTGATGAAAGTCAATTATAATAAGCCCAGTATGGGTCCAGCCTCAATAAATGCAAACTGCCCCGTGAGTTGTCCATTTTCTAGCCTGAGAAAAATTCTTGTGAAAAGGATCGTACCAGCAAAAGGGTTGCTAAATTCTCGGAAATTCTCAGTGAGAGAAAAAACATGAAACTACATATATATATATATATATATATGCAACCTTAATGATGCAGAGGATTCAATTTGTTGCACAAATCACTTGAAGAAACAAAGGGCCAGTGTGACAACAATTAATAAGAAGCATGAATGAACTGTACCATGGCAAGCGGCAAAAAAGTGTACCTGATGAAGCATATTTGAAACCACGTACACGTATGAATTATATATGTATCCAACACGAAACAAAACAAAACAATGCAACTCCAAGTCATGTGAGAACAAACCCATTATCACTGTGCCTGAGCCTGTGCCCCCTTTTACATTGTTGCTTATAACTACACGTGAACGGGAATAAGGATAAGAGGTGTTGTTGTTCCCGAGGAACAAAGTTGAGCTTTCCCTTGTTTTTTCTTCTCAAAACATTTCAAATTTTTCAAACACTTTTCTACACTGTGCTCACGTGCGAGCAGTCTTCTGCCTCTTCCACGTCCCTCCACTAACACCCACACATAAACTAACACAACAAAAAGTAGAACGGTCTTGCTCAATTTTATGTTTTAACATTGCAAAAATATATTTCTTTATTTTTACATTCACCACACTGTACTCCCAGTTAAGTGAGGATAAAATTATGAAATCTGATATATAGATGGTGTAATAGAAAAAAGAGTTCATCAGAATTGGTCAGTATTTTGTTAGAGAAATTTCCTTTCGCTTTTTATTATTTTCACAACCCTTTTTACACTTGGACTATCCCATTGGAAAGCTCACAATGGAAGATGTAATAATTAATTAAAAGAAAAGACAGAGATGAAACAAAAAAGTACATAGAATAATAGAAATGAGTATGAAAAAATTCATTGTTTTCCTCACTACCACGAAAACTTTTTTTTTTTTTCTTTCTTTTACATTAAAGCTTACCCAAATCTACTAGTCCTAGTATCCATAAGAAGCTCATTTTTCTTAGAAGAGTTAGGTGAAAAGTGTGTATGTAACATATGATGCATATCCGTATATCTTTTTCCCTGTCAAAATGCGCTTAGAATGGCTTTAGCTGAAAAGTTGTCTTGTATGATAATATTTTAGCTACACCAAACATTCAATATTAGAACCAAAGTTAATTTTGTGACATAATTGAGTAGTGATTGTTGCATACCTGGAGAAGAGGGTGCCACAGTCACATCTATACTCTCTGGTGCCACAGGTTTTGGAGTGAGCTTTCCAATCTGATTGAACAGCATATTTCTTGGAGCACTTGTCACACTTCCACTTCTTCTCACCATGTTTGCGAGAGTAGTGTTTCTTGATGCCAGTGAGGTCTCCAAGAGCCCTTGAAGGGTCATGGTGAACACATGTGGGCTCAGGACACAGATAAACCTTTCTCTTTGGCTCTTTGTTCGTCTTCTGCTTCAGCTTCCAAGGCAGATTGTGTCCTCTTCTGTGAAGCTGTAGGTTTTGCTCCCTTTGGAACCCTTTATTGCACACTTCACATATAAACCTGTTTGTTGCCATTAGAGTCTTCGGAGATAGTGCTATCACCTCCGCATCTGGATCTGCACACATACATGCATACATGTTCCCATTCCAACCAGGAAAACTTGTTTCAAATAATGCCAAAAAAAAAACCAACAAATTATTACAAAATTCACAGCAATAAAAAAACCCATTAAAGAAAGCAAATGATTTTTTTTCTGAAAGCTTCAAGACAAGGCCAAAAAGGTTTCCAAAGCACACCGCCATTTAATCACATGCTGAGAAAATTGTTAGAAAATCTAATTAATGCTTCAATTACATGCTGAGATTGAATATCTAAGATTTAAAAAATTTAAATGATGTGAACAATGTTGAGATAAGCACAGAAGAAATTAAGAAGCCTTGCCATTCTAATCAATCTTTACCTAGTCCTATGTAATATGCAGGATTTAGGGTTTCCATGTGATGTTTGTTTCTGGAGAGAGAAAAAAGAAATCTAGAAAGAAATCCAGAAGGGGTATTTTCCATGAACATGCAAATGCTTTTTTAAGCAATGGAATCTAGTGAAGAATGCATAGAGGTACTTGCATGGTGTTCCTGGTTGATTCCTTCTTTTCTTCTGAGGCACTGTGGTTGTTGGAGTGGTAGTGGAAGTAGTAGTAGTTGAGGAAGCAGCTGTGGAGGATTGGTGGTGTTGTGACACCTGACTTTGATTTTCTTGTCTGATTCCCAAGAAGGGTGTGGATGAGGAAGCAGAAGCCATGTTGTTTTCGAAAGTTGAGAGCAAATCTGGAAGTTCTCAAATAAAAGTAAAAAAACTCTCATATATTGTTGTCTCTTGGAAATCATATAAAGAAGAAGAGAAACAAAAGGCATGTGAATAAAAAAGGAGAAAGAACTAGGACCTGAGTGAGGCTATATATGTTGTCTCTTGAAAAAGGTTTCAGATTAAACCCAGAAAACACCAAGAAGAATTTTATCAAAAAGAGACAGCAACAAGAATTGTGAGAGGAATAGAGAGAGGAAGAAAACAATATCACTCTGAAAACCTACTCATCTCTCTCTCTAGCTAGCTAGCTAGCAACCTAGCCAGTTATTGTTTTGTTATGCATAAAATTTTGCTTCTTGAGTAGCTACCTTCTTCTCTTATTTGTCAATCATTTGATGTGTTCTACATAAATAATAGTTAGCATACTTGGCCACCCATACGCATACCCATATCTCGTTTTTTCTCTCTCTCTTTCTCTCTTTTGTCCGTTTGTTTGGCTTATGCATTTTGGTGATCCTTGTTAAGTGTGCATTGTGAGAGGGGAAATAATTTAGTGAGGTGAAGGAGGAAAATGAAGGAGGGAGGGTAATTTATGTCCCTATTATGCAGGTCTTACCCAGCACAGGCTACTGTGTCCCTTAGCAGAGGATGCTTTGGGGCCACCGACCCTTAGGCCTTACACTCTCCTTATCTCTCTCTCTCTCTTCTTCTTTCTTTCGTTTCTCATTGCCAACAAACACAACTTGTTCTTTCCTTCTTTCCTTTCCTACACGCCAATTCTCAATTATTATTATTCTCATGGCCTTCAAATATATTTTTAAAAGATATATATATATGTATGTCAAAACTTTTAATACACTTCCAACTAAACCAATCACATAAAGAGTCAAATGGGTGAGTTTGGATTAATTATGTTTCATTACATACAAATATATGTAAAATTCTACTTAGAAAATTATTCACAAGTTTCCATATAATTATGTCTTAAAAACATATAACATATTTTATTATAATTTGTGTAAATTAACTAACTAATGATAAAAATTACTATAGAAAAATATAATTATATAAAATTATAATATATGAAGATTTAAATATATTTAATTATACAAAAAATTGTGTAGTTTTATTGATTCCGTTCATCAAGTGGATACATTCGTGATGATGCAAAGCCATTAGCATTCCTGTGTTTAGAATCCAAATTTAAAATTTCTAATTAAGTTGAAATAAGTTAGGCTTGTGTTTCATGATGTGATATCTTTTCACCATTTAATTGTGTATGAATCTAATTATATTACCTCAACTATTACTCTGAGTGTGTTTTCTTTTATTATATATATAAGCGATAATTATGAGTATATTTATTAAATATTTTAAACTCCTTTCTCATTTGTTTTATTGACTTCAAAGTCTGTTTGATTATATTAGTAATTTTGGATAAATTAATTTATATTAATAGTTATGACATACTGTAATTCACTGATTGAAATAATATTTTATTTTATAATCTTGTATTTTTTTTTAAAGTATTTGTTTACTCTTTTCTGAGTATGATAGCTGGGATTTTTTTTTTCGATTTTTTATTTTAATTATTATACTATTTTTTTTTTGTTTATTTTATTATTTCAAGATATTATCAAGACACTAATAGCAATGTTATCCAAAAAAAAATGAAAGAATTACGTGTGTCCTTAAATGTGTGTTATTTTTAGAAAAAAACATGTCAGGTCCACCATTTTAGCAAAATGTATATTATTTTTATTTTGTTTTAAACTCAACTGAAAGTTTTGAAGTTATATTACAAATTAAGCTTAAATATAAATGTTTTAAGTCTATTCGTTAAATATATATATATATATATATATATATATTTTTTTTTATTTTTTCTAAAATAATTACTATTGCATCCTTCTTTTACTGTTCTTTTAAATCTTTATCATTAACTAATTAATATAGCACTAAAATGCAAAAAAAATAATTAAGATATTTAAAATAAAATAAAAATTCAAATTAGGATACTTACATTATTGTTAGGTGAGTAACTCAACTTTTTAATATAATTACATGTAATTTATTTTTATAATTTATTTTCATTTTAAGCCTATTATAAACAATCATATTTATTTTAATATTATTCTCAGCTATCATTTCAATAATTTTTTAATATTATATTTTAAAAAATATGTGATTTACTTGAACGCTTAAAATTTATTTCAAATATTATCATTAAAATGATAAGTTTATACTATTGTAATATTAAATATATATTGTTACTAATCCTTCTTTTATGTATAAAATGATATATACATATAATTAATATAAAATAAGTAATAAATTTATTTTAGAAAAATAATGATTATTAAAAAATATAAAAGCTATTGTTCATGATATACATTAAAATAAATTATATCTATTTACAGCTTAAAAGTAAAAAATATTCTTTATGATTCTAATTTTTAATACTTTGTGGTACGAATTAAACTATAATTAATAGTAAATACTATAAAATACACTAGAAAAAAATGTTAAAAATTTAAAAAGAACAAAAACAATTGCTAGAGATAAAACTAGATATGATCATATTTCCAGTTTAATAGTAGAATTTCCTAGTGTAAAAAATATGTCCAATGTGAAAAAAATTAGATTTTAAATAAAAATAGATAATTGATATTAAAATGTAAAATATGATTTTTTTTTTTAAAAAAAAGAAAGGCAAGGCACACATAAATTTGTAAAAAAAAAATATGACAAATATATCACTATAAGAAATCGCAAATATTAAATTTTATTAATAAAAAAGCATTGAATAATATAAATTTTTATTAATAAACGTTTTTAAGTATTATACTAACTGATGTTTTATAATATTTTATTATTATTTTTTATTTTTGTAAAAGAAACATGTTAGTGTCAATTAAACAAATATTATTACATTTTGACTTTTTAAGAATTAATGAAAATATTTATGATCATTATGTTAATATAGTGTATTTTTAGTATTTGTTTATAGTGTTGACTTAGCATATATTAATTTATTTTATATGAATATGTGTATTTTTGTCATAAGAAATTATATATTATTTTTAATTTAAAGGTCTAAAGATGATAAAGTTTTTCATTTATAAATTTTTTCTTTCACCTTTTATATAAAAATTGTTGGAATTATTTTCTTCATCCAAATTTTTCTCCCCACCTCCTTCACCTATCTTCATCATCTATACTCTTCTCCTTCATCTACTATTTTTCTCATTATTTCCTTTATTCACACTTATTTTTTTTATTAATCATCCATACTTATCTTCTTCATTTACTAATTTTTTTTTATTTTTTTTATTTTATTTTGTTAAAGGTGAAAGTTTTGTACAATAAACTTTTTTTTTAAACTATAATCATTAGCATCGGTCAAACCAACATAAATTCAATTAATATTATATATTTTATTTACCGTAAGCTTAACCAAGGCTATCTATTAATAAATTGTTAAATTTTATAATTTTTGAGTCAATCCAGTTCATTTTACATTTTTATAATTAATTAATATTTAATATATAGTATCCATTTTAACACGAGAGTAGTAGAAGCTATAGTGGCTGCTATCTGGAGCAGACGCCAAAGTTATAGCATCCATTCATGAAAAATAGATTACCTTTCCACTTAATCAGTTTCTTTCTAATCTTTTGAATCATGTCTGTCTACATATCTATGATTGTCTCCAACTAGAAGTCATAAGTACATGAATGAGATATGGATTTTGCTACAATTCAACATAGATGAGAAACTTTGTAATGTGTTTTGGTCTACTTCAATCCCTCCCAACTTAGTCTTATAAAAATTGATTTCAAATACACATAAAATACTATTTTATGACTAGTAAGTTTCCTGAATCAGCTTGGCAAATGAATAACAAATCATCATTAAATTGCAACATATTAACTTTTACTCCCTTATTCCCCATTGCTATCCCTTTTAGTGTACCCTTAACCTTTGCTTGTCTTACTAAATTGGCAAGTCCCCCAACCATAATCAATAATAATAAAAAAAAAATTAAAGGGTCTCCTTGTTTCAATCCTTAGGTTGGTTTAAACTCCTCTTTTTTGGACTTCCATTAACTAATATATATTGAGGCAAACTCCATATATTCCTTTATTGTATGACATGTAATATAAAAAATCCCAATCATAAACCTTTTTAAAGTCCACTTTGACAATGACCCATTTATGTATTTTTCTTTTAAGTTCATCCACCACCTCATTTGCAACAACAACTCTATTCAATAACTCTCTTCCTTTTAATAAAAACATATTATTTTTTATCAATAATCTTATGAATAACTTTTCTCAATCTATTAAAAATAATTTTAACCATAATTTTGTAGACAGTCGGCATAAGTGAGATAGGCTTGTATGCATTTAATTCCTGAGGGTTCTCAACCTTAGGTATAAGGGTTATGAATGATACATTTCTATATATCATTTTGTAATGTTCTAAGCACACCATCTTTAATGATCTTTCATAAAATTTTATAAAGTTGAAATTGAATCAATGTGATCTGAGCTCTTACTACTTTCACAGTTTCATATTGCCTCTTTAATTTTCTCCTAATTTCTTGTATAAGCTTAACACTATCTTTCATCTTAACACTATCTTTTAAAGTTAAGATAGGAAAATCAATGTCATTTAATTTGATTTTGATCTCTTGTGTTTTAGTCATGTAATTATAGTGTGAAAGTGTGAAAGTGTTTTCTAACCTTTGATTTTACTATTCTTGATTCCTTACCTCATTGATAATGAATTTTGATAGCTTTCAATAGTTATAATAGTATTGGGTTATTTATATCACTACAAGATAAAAGCTATTTAAATACTAATTTTAGTTACTAAATAAAATGACTGTTAATTCTAACTAAAATAACTACCAAATTAGATTTTGATTTCTAAATAACTACAAAATAAAAGTAATGATTGAATTTAGTGATGAATTAAATCAAGATATTTGGTATCTAACATTAGGTACCAAGATGGTTTTAGTCACTTATAACATTAGATTCTAAATTGGTATCTAATTAAGTTAGAGACTAATTTAGAATTTAATGATATAAGTAACCTTAATAGCTAATGTTAGATACCAATTATCTTAACTTAAATGAGCACTAAATTCAATCATTATTTTTATTTTATATTTATTTAACAACCAAAAAAATAATTTAGTAATTATTTTGGTCACAATTAACAACCATTTATCTGATAACTAAAAATTAGTGTCTAAATAGCTTTATTTTTTATAGTGTATCTTTTAGAAAAAAAAAAATAAATACACAATCATTCATTATAAAAGTGTCTATATAATAAGAAAACTTTTTAAGAACAATCCCATAGCTATTAACAATTAAAAAAATAAAACAAATAAAAAAACTTATTTTATGCTTTATCATATATAATTGTAAAGAGCAAAATATTTACAATATAAAAGTTATATCCTATTTTATATGTAGGGACTACTTTGTAATTGTTCATAAGAAAATATTTTAACTAGCTAATCCGTTCAAACATAATTTGATAACGAACTGTCAAATAATGAGAAACTTATTTGCACAAAACATATAGAAATTATAGTAATAAACATTGTTGTATATACGTTTAATGATTTTTCTGAAAATAAATGACTCAAAATAATAGATTGACAGCAGTGTTTGTCACTATAGTTTTAGTCATATATAACTCATAGGTAAAGCAAAGTTTGTACAATTGTTTCATTATCTTAATGTGTGAGGTAATATGGAGAATTGTTATGTTATGTATTTTATTACACAACAGATCTCTGATTGCAGTAATATCAGATCTCTTAAGTGAGCCAGCAGATAAGAATCATACCTCTTACTCAACAATTTCATCTCATTTTCAACATTTTATGTGTCTTTTTGTCAGTAACCATCCAAATCTGAAAAAGTTGTCGGTAAAGCATTTCTGTAAGTGAAAAAATATAAACACTTTTCAATGAAAACTCGTGACTAAAAGGCTGATTTTCTGCTCATTGACTCCATTTTTTCAGGAACCAGTTTTATACGACTAAACTCATAGCCATCAATAATTCATTTTTGTTCTTACAATGTCCATTCCATTTTTCTTAATTTTAAATGCAAATATATACGTTTAAAATGTAATTAACATCATTAAAACATATTGCATAACTAAGATTTAATTAAAACAATCATACATTTTTAAATTTTACATTTTTATCAGCATTTTTAAATCTTACATAAGAAATACCTATATAATTGAATACTTTAAATAATAAATATATTTAATAATATTACTCATAATTATTGGATAATCTTTTTACCAAAACATATTATTTACATAATATCCACTCTATAGAAAATAAGGGAGTACGTCATTAATAAACTTCAAAAGAATAAAGGTATAAAACTAAATACTTATACCTTTTAAAATAAATAAAAATATATATGTTTATTTATATAGAGAATCAGAAATAGTATCTCTTATAGTGCTTTTAATTAGAATTTACTTAACTTCGATTTTTTAATAAATAAAATTCATATTAAACCTAACGTTATCATATGGAATTTGTTAAAAAAATATAAAATAAAAGAAATAAAATAAACCACTAAAGTAATTCACAAATATATATAAAAAAGCAAAACAAAAGAATAGAAGAATTAAAAAAGGTCCATCACTTATGTTAAAAAAAAAAACACAAAAATTGAAAAACACCTGAATACAATTAATATTTCGTATATAGTAATATAAGTTTATGAAATAGTTAAGAATAAAATCAAGTTAAATATAATAATTTATAGTACCATATAAATAGGCCAATAGATTTTTTTCAGAAGATACATGAATCTGAATAAAAATAATATATTAAAGTTTACCATCATTATCATTGGAAACGTGTTTCTAGTTGGTAGCATATTTATAAAACGATGTTGTTATTGACATCAATCCTTTGAAAGTAACATAGTGAAAAAGCTCTTTGACCTAATGAAAAAAGTTCGATCCAACGCATAAACATATTACAAAATAAAATTTCAAAAAATAAAACTATAATTAAAATCACATAATTTTCTATAAATTTTTAATATTAAAAAAATATACAAAGAAATAATACTGTTTGGGTTGAAATTTCAATAATAATAATAATAATAATAATAATAATAATAATAATAATAATAATAAATTTAAATCTAGACTAAGAAATAAAATAACAAAAATTGTATATTGATCTTAAAAATAAAATTAAATGACGCTGAAATAAACAATTGGTTAACGGACGAATTTTCTTGTTGTTTAAGTTGTTTGGAAAGAGGACTAATAGAATGATTGTTTTTTAATTAAACTATTAGGTTTATGGAACATAAATAAGGGTAAAGTCTTAATAATATAAAAATTTATGTTTTCAATCAATCATAAATGCATTAATTTATTGTTTTATAAAATTATACTAATAATATTTTAATAATTATAATATAATATATTTTATTTCACAATATATAAAATTATGCTACCTTCAAATACATACACAACTTCCGAAATGTTCATAAAGTTTAAACTTCATAACTAAGTAATTTAACAATATCATACATACATTTTCTACATGTCCAAATCAAATGCACTCATACTTAAGGTAGAAGTGCAAGTGAACAACCATATCACGAAGATGGGTCCCCTTCTTCCTAGACAAACAAATATAACAATAAATCAAGTGGTTTTTTCTATTATGGATTTAATCAAATATAGGTTTAGTATGTTTGTTTAAGTTAAAAAAAGTTATTTATTAAAAAGTGACTTTCTTATATAACTAGAAACTAATGTATTTATTTATAGTAAAAAAGTATTTATTTATAGTAAAAAGTATTTATTTATAGTAAAAAGTATTTTTTTAACTAAAAGTTATTTTTTAATCTATTTGACATTATATTATAAAGTTATTTTTTTAATTAAGAAAACTTTATAAACACTTCTAAAGAAACATATTTCTTTAAGACTAAAACGTAGTATTCTCAATGACAATTTTTACACAGTAATATAAGATTAAAGAATACCATCATTCCATGGACAAAATTTTACCTTTCACTTTACATTAATTATATATATAATAGTTATCCACTAATTAATATTTGATTAAAATGTTAATTTATAATTAGCGTCCATCTTGGATCAAGAAATCAACTTTTTATAATTGGAGGCTATCGGTTTTTGGTATCATCTAAATTCATGTTAAAACAGATGTATATATTAAATATTAATTAATTGTAAAAATATAGTATCAACTTGACTAACTCAAAAGTTTTATAAAATTTTATTATTTGTTAAAAGATATAATGTTAAATAAAATATATTTTTAATATTAATTTAATGTACATTAGTTTGATTGATATAAATGATAGTAATTTCAAATAAAAATTAAGGAGATAAGTATGAATGAAAGAAATATTTATTAATGAAGGAAATGAGAAGAATAATGTGAATGAAGGAAATGATTATGAGTGAAGAAAATGTTGTGGATGAAGGAGATGAGGAGAGGATAATTGGTAATAGAGATGAGTGTATATAAAGGTGAGATTTATATTGGAAATAATAGATAAAAATTGTGAGGAGAAAAATTTATCATCTTTAAATCTGGATCTTTACATTAAAAAAAATTATAATTGTTATTTATTTTGCTGTAAAAACGCATAAATTCAGGACAAATAAGTAAGCATCCATTAAGATATATTATATTAGTAGCATCAATGAGTTACAAATGTAACAGAACTCATCTAATGGACGCTAATATTTTTTTTTTCTGAAAAAAATTAAAAGTTAAACATATTTAATATTATTAGTCTAAGATATCTTTATTTAAATATTCTTATAATTAAATAAATATTTACTATTGTTATAATGGACTAAACGGACTTTAATATCTTTTTTTACCATATTTATAATTATTAAAATATATTTAATATCATTAGAAGAGGTTTAATATGTTTCTTTAATATTAAAACATATTTGATAATATTAGAGTAGGTTTAACTCACTCTATTATCTTTTTATAAATTATTTTTATATATAAATAAAATTTTTAAAAATTTTATATATTATGTATTAAAAAATTTATAAATATTTGATGTCGTATTAAAATCAATTTAATCGACTCTAATAATATCTCATATTGATAAACGTTTTCTTATATACAAAAATAATAAAATTAAAGTTAAAAGAGATACTTCTAACTATAATTACTATTTCTACTAACACTTACCATATCAATGTTTATACTCGTATTATAAATAATTATAATAATCATAAAACAAATACAAGTCAATTTTAGTATTCACATAACATTTTTTCTTTAATTATTGATAAATATGTCTTACCAAATATTAACGTATGACTCATTAGAAATATATTTAAAAAATTATTTATAAAAACAAGTCAAACACACAAGAAAGGATATATTATGTATTTAATACTTTTAAATTATTTTTTTATAAAATAACATCTGATAGATTTGAATTGACAATATTTGAGTTGGATAGAGGCACTATTAAGTTATTTTTTACTTAAAAATGTATTTGACGCCTTGTCAAACACAACTACAACAAGATAAATGCATTGTCGAAAATGGTTTCAAAAGTTAGTTTTCCAAAGCTCTCCTTCTTTGATTACATGCAAATAAATAACATGTAATATAAAAATATAAAAGATTAGAGATATTTATGCTATATATTTTTATATTGGTTTATTTGACAAACCTAGACTTGAGATAGATCAAATGGTGGTGGGGAAAGAATGTTTAGGGTGGCTTGGTCAAAAATGATTTGTGGCAAAGGTGACGATGATGGATTGAGTTGGAATTTTGTAGGTTTGGAGGGGTCTGAGGGAATGAACTAGAAAGCTCTCTTAATAGGAACAAGTCCTGATTGTTTGCAATTTTCAAATTTTCGTTGTTTAACCTTAATGAACTCTAATGGAAATAAGGTCCTACTCTTAAGTAACTGAGGACCTTGAGCAACGATTTTAACACTTAAGTGATCAAGGAGTTGTGAAGTTGTGTACTCATTAACCTCTTCCAATTCATCTATTGGTTGATTTGACTCCATTAGGGCTATTTTGGTGGACAAAAGTTCAATGTTTATCAAATGTTGTTGCATATCATCATATACAAAGATCAATCTTAAAGATACTTCCATTTTCATTTTGTCATTCGTTAGGCCATTATAGGCTTTGTTTATAGGTAACCATCTGACTATGATTTTTTTCATATGGAAGTTTTGGATAACTTTTAGGTGGTTAAGGGACTGAGGTGAAGATTTAAGGGGGATCATGAGCAAACAAATTAACAACTCTATATACATATTTGGGAAGCTTGATAAGAGCAGTTTCCACTACGTCAAATACAAGCATCTTAGCAAGGGTGGAGGAGTTTCATCCTCCATCATCTTTGTTGGTTGGAAAATCCTTATGTCAACCACACACATGATTCTTGTGAATAACATGCAATAAGGAATATGAGTCTTGGTCCTCTTCTGTATAAACCTATCCTTGAATGTTGTCTCCCAATGTCCCAAAATGAGATAAGGTAGGTTAATTGGTCTTCTCTGAAGCAGATGAAACCACACAAAGTGATCTTTTTATAAGACATGGTCTTAAGATCCTATGCACAACAACACAATGTTGAAAATGATATTATGTATCACACTTTCTAGGGATAAAAGATTTGAGCTCTTCACGAAGCTCTTAATTATGACATTTGATTTAGACTCTCATCATGGTTTACTATACAAATGCTTATCCACTTCCTAAATAGTAAGGTTATCGTCACAATGGTTGGAGAATGATGGACCTTTTTCCTTCATATGTCTAGCCTTAGCGATATTGTTAGTCAAGATTTTCACCTTTTTCTCAATTACTACTCTTTTGGACACATCACTCACCAATTGTGCACTTGCCCAAAACCAACTATAAGCTTCGTGATTTTAAAAGTTCTTTAAAACAAGGAACTTTATGCATCCTATAGGACGAAACACTCTTTCAAGAAGAAATCTAGCTCATTCTCTATTATCGAAGTTCATATGTTGTCTTGGAATAAACATTGGTTTAAGAAAATCAACATAGCGTCACCAGGGTTGGAGGTAGATGGAATGGATTGAGTACTTCTATCAAGTACCATTTATCTTTTGAGGTTAGGATTAAAGAGAAGGAAATGAAGAGAAAAATTAGTCTCAAAGGTTCAAACTTTTCTTCAGTAAAGAAGGCGAGTAAGCAAAAGCTTGAGATATATGAATTTTTTGGAGGAAATAAAAAGTTTAAATTGACATGATTGTTAGGTTTTTCTTTGATAAAGTGGATAATGTGACATCTAGGAGAATTTAATGTGCTAACAAATATTCTTATCTGAAATATTTAGAGAAACGTGCATTAATGAACTTGTTGTTTCCTTATAAGGGCTCTTTAATGTGAAAGAGAAAGACTAATTATTGTTTATTTAAAATAATGTACCCTACACATACTCATCAAACAAATCAATACTACTATGGTATATTAATATTTTAAAATATTTATAAAAAGATAACTATGAAGTAATGTTTTTATCACAAATCTATTTTTCTTCAAAAAAAAAAATATGTTTGCATACACAATCAGGGTTCGTCTAAGGAATCTTAGCATCTGAACACTTGGAATATAATTTATTTGTCCTTTGTTTATGCTTAGTTCACAAAGTTGAGACCTGAGATTGTTTAGTGATTTTTTCATTCTTATTCCTAAGGCAAATATTATAAAAGCTTTTGATGCCTATAATTTCTTATGTACATTTTTATTTTAGACTTTGTTGTGTCTGATGGCACAATTTTAGATGCAAGAAGTGCTCATATATAAATTTGCACTCCATGAGAGTTTCTTCATAAGACAAATCACTCTCGTCTTCATCATCAGATGATTATTATAAGGGTTCAAAGAATTGGATAGACCTATAGATAGACTTAAGATTCACCTTTTTATCTATGTCAACCATTAGGCATAGACTTGTCTTCTCTTTGTCAAATTCAAAGTTAGAGCTTGAGTCTAATCATCTATGTTTTCTATGTAATTGTTCTTTAAGGGGTCTCACATTTCCTTAGTTGATTTTAACATACAGATTTCATTAAATTTTTCTTTTAACAAAGCAAATGTTAGAACATTCCTAGCTTTGACATTAAGTTTCATCTTATTAACCTCAACATGTCTCCTATCTTTTTGGAGTCTTTATCCCTATTACTTTCCTTATTATGATTCGCCATAAACTATTTTATATAGATTTAATGTATATATCCTATATTTCCTCCCCGTATGTGTAGTCTTCTTTCAAGAATATTGGAGGTATTATGATAGATGTTCCCTTTGCTACCATTTATTGTGTTGGATCTTTTTCTCTAGATGTTGTTAGATGCTCAATCCTTTAGAGTTGAGTTCTGATACCAGTTATGAAAACAAATAAACACACAAAAAGGAATGGTTGAATTTTGTGTTTAAAATATTTTACGAATTTTTTTGTGTATATCCTCTAATAGTGAATACTCAGATTAAGAAATTAGTTAATGATAATTGAGTCTGATGTGATGTATCGAACAAAAATATTGAACTTAACTAATTTAATTATTAATGATAAAAATGTTTTAGGATACATGATGACTCTCCTTCTATGTTAGTACAAATGATAATAACATGCAAAGTAAAGAGATAAAGAAAAAAAATTATATACATAGTTTTTGTATTAATTTGTCTGACCATGTATATTACGTTCAGTTTTCAATCAACTGATTAAATTCAACTAAATGGACTCACTACAAAAAAAAATGGGATTACTGACCGACAAATCCGTTAGTATCACCTAAAATTCGATGGTAAATACAAAAAACTGACGAATTTATCCGTCGACAAATCTGTTGATAAATATTATTGTATTTATTGATAGAACTATCTATCGATAAATTAACGAATATGATTTTTATAATATTTTATTATTATTATTATTATTATATTATTATCATTTTTACTTCTATTACTATTATCTATATTATTTTTATTTATAGTTTTATTATTTTTGTTTATAGTTTTATTATTTTTATTACCAGAATCAATAACTATTAGACCAAAACAATTTTTCTATAGTATTACGATTATTATTACTTATTATTATAATTAAAATTATAAATATAAGTATTATCATTATTAATATTATAATTAATATTATTATTAAAATTATTAATAATATTAGTATTAATATGATAATTATTACCGATAGAATAAATTTATCGTTAACTTAAAGAGTGTTTTATTCATTGGTAAACTTGTCGTCAATTTACTTTGGGATAATTTTTTATATGGGTAAATTTGTCAGTTAATTGACAGTAAAAATTTTTGTCCTAAAATCTGTTAATAATAACAATTTATCTATGGATAAAATTTCATCAACAATTTAATCTTTTTTAAGTAAATCTTAGTGCAAAGTACAAAGCATCTTGAAAAAAAAAAAACTAATATCCTCAATGATTTTGTATAAAAAATAAAAGAATATATAAATGGAGTTTATTTTTCTGAAAACTATAACGTAAAGTTTAAAAGTGGAAAAATAGGATAAGTTATGTATTTTCAAATAGCGTAATATAATATTTTATGAACTTAAGTATATAGCTTATAGTTCTAAAATTGCACGTACGAAAAGAAAGGGACCTCCAACCAAACCTACCTAGTTGCCTATACGTTTCATCACCTACCTATATAAATTTATTAATACTCAATGAAAAATCAACATTTGTGCAGGTACATAACCAAAATTCTAATGAACATGTACGTCAATAGGCCAAATTGAGAAAGACCCATGTGAGGATAGAAAAAGGAGTACTATGGTTCTAAAATTGGTATTCCCATTTTAAGGTTTTTACATCATCTAGAATTTAGAAAACTGAAGATAACAAACCTAAATATACTAAGACATGTACTTTATTATTCTGGGTGAACTTGGGAATACAAAATATTCCATGCAAACGTACATATCCGAATCAAATTCATGTTGTTCATACCAATGGTTAGAAGGTTTGGGGTTTGATATATATACCTAATTTAAGTATGGACCATTCTCAGTGTATCCTAAAATAAATCAATCTTGAAAAGTAAAATGTTAAATGGAAGTCTTACATATCTTCTTGTTACATTGATAAAAAAAAATCAAAATTTTAAGTTAAGTTTGACTCAACTCAAAAATTAGCTCAAAATAAGAATTATTTTTTAAGTTATAAACTATGTTGTATTAATTACCAATATAAAGTTTTTAATTCTCTTTTGCCAAAAATTAGACATCTACATATAAATTAATAATAACTTAATAACATAGGACTTAATCAATCCATTCACAATCAAGCGTTAGTACAAAATAATGATATTAAGTATTTATGAATATTTCGATAATGGTTTGATACTATAACCTAATAGATTCAACAATAATAATTAAAATAAATTATGTTTTAGAATTGTAAATTTGGATTAGAACACACCTTCAAAAGTTAGCAAATTGAAAATTGTTCTAATTTATATACTCTATTTTAACTATATTATTATTATTATTCTTTACATTGTAGGCACAAGTACTCTATAATAGTTATATACAATTTTAATTTCAGTGATAAAAAAATTATATTACTACTCTACGCCATTGTTTAAAATGGTATAAAATTGATTTTTAATAATAAATAAGTTTAAATCACGTTTAATCATTTAAGTATCTTCATTTTTCAAATGTATACCATTCAATTTTTTTTTTTTTTTTTTTTTGCGTATGGTATTAAGTTTTTAACTCTGACCTATTTTATCACGTAATTTTTTAATTATATTTTTTTATAAACTTTTTGTGATCATGTTAGTGATAAAAGTATGCTATCTACTAAAAAATTATGATAAAATAATGTTGTTTTATATTGTTACAAATGCTAAAAAAAAGTTAAAAAGATAGGGTGTGAAAAGGTGGAAGAACAAAACTGAAAATGATGTAATAAAATTGGTGAAATGAAGAAACATCCTTTTATGTAGAGTAAATGGCAGTGATAATAGGTTGTGGGAAGAAGAAAAGGAAAGTAAGGACAGAGAAGGACACATGCAGACATGTGAATTTCTTGTTTGTTTAGGGCGACGCAGACGAGTGGATTTGACGTTGGAAGGACACACTATGGACCCTCTTTTCTTTCGGAGGAATCTCAATTTTCAGACATGAGGTGACCCCAACTACCCCTTCTTTTTGCATAAACTTTCTCTCGCGTTTGGATCATCTCATGAGGATGTAATGAAGGTATTAGAGAAGAAAAATCGAGGTATACAAACATAACAGTTTTCATTATTCATTCTTCTTAATAATTCAACAATTTCATGAAATAAAACACTCAAAATTTATATAATATATGGAACTATATTGTTAAACATGCAATCACTTTAAACTAATTTAAACATGTTTAAATAAGTAGGAAAATTTAGATCATTTCGCTTACCTTAAATGATATTCTACAATAAAATATATATTTCTTTCCGGTCTCGATTTATTTAAGTTGTGATATATTATTCAAAATATTTGTCTTTTTTGTTTGAGTTGTGGTTTTTTTTTTTTTTTTTAAAGTTATATCTACTCTCAACTTTTGATTCATATTGTTTGAGTGAGGAGTTTTGGCTTCATCAAGAACTCCATCAATAAAAAATATAAGGTGAATTTAAGAAGATAATGATGACTTCAAAACATGTAACAAATGTTATTTTTTTAAAGAAATATTTGTCTTCTACATTGCATGAGACAACAAATTTGTTTCTAGATACGATGAAGTTTCTTGTTTGCACTTTTTTGTTTGAACAATGAAGAATAAAATAATATGAGCACTTTAGGAGTGTTCCAATCCTATTACAAAATAATCCTACTACAAGCCTTTTGCTTGATAATACCTCCAATACCCAAAGAAAAAATCACTACGACCAAGCTGTATGATCACTCTAAATGGTCGAGCTCCAAACCCGACCTCTCGAGACAAACAAGAGATTGTCAAGCTCCAAAGCTGAAGTCACCTAAGCCGATCTCCAAAAGGCTGAGCTCCAAAACCCAAGACTAGATGGTCGAGCTCTAAAATAAGTCGAGTTGTGAAATAAGTGGAACTCACCAGTTTGTAATTGCAATAGTGAAAATAGTATACAAGTTTTTCTGATTATTCTTGAGTTGTTCGTATATGAAATATATAAACAAAACATTCAAACCTATAAGAAACGATTTAAAACTTCCAAAAAAGACTGATTAACTGCTTTGGAAACCATCATCAAAAACTAATTAATCGTATTTGATGACATGACACGTAAGACTTTTAACATTTAAAAATGTTTAAAAATCCCCTACCATTTTTAACATGTTAAGTGCATATCAATAATCCAAGAACAACTCAAACATTATATGCGTAAATAATGGTATCTTGCAATTTGAACCATTAAATAGTAAAAAGTTCACTACATCATATCAGAATTACATGGTAGAAAATCTTTTAACCAAAATTCTATTTGATATGTAGCATAAACAATTCACTCATACAACTTACATCAAAATCTTATTTTAGAATATCTGACACATTCAACATGGCCCTTGTATCTCGTATCTTTCATGAATATTTTAACTCCATGAAGCGGTCACACTTCACATTCACATAGGTGGTCTTCATTCTATACCCCCACAATTTCAACACTTTTAGAAAATCATTAAGAGATTAACTCAACCTCCTCATTTGACAAGCGAATACAAAGCACTAAGAGCCTTTGGATGATAATTAATTGTAGTGTTTACAATCAGTCTGACGACGTACTTTGACTACATTGAACTCAAGACTTAGCGTAATGTCAAACATGAGTTGAGTTTCCATCATTGATGATTTTCAATCATGAGTTTGAATCTCATTCCCCTTGATGTTTTATTCACCAAGTCTCTTGGTAATCCTTCAGTGAAAGGATTTGCCAAGTTTTGACTAGATTTTACATGATCAATTATAATAACTCCATTGATTATAATTCTCTAGCACAACTGTGTCTCGATCTAGAGTAAAATGATTAAGGATCATTTCTAGTTCACGAAATTGTTCCATCACAGGCCTTTCATCAACCATTTAAAAAAAATATATATTGAAATGTGAAACAAGAAATTTCTTACTGGTTGCATCTTCTTTCATGTACCTCATTTTCATTTTTTCCCACAACTCCTTGGCAAACTTCACACTATAGTATAGGTCAAACAATGAGTCATTCATTGCATTCAAAATATGTCTCTTACATGTGTAGTCATCAATTTCTCACTTCTGCCTCCTCCTTAGTTGATTAATGGTTTCATTTTTAGATTCATCTGAACTTGGTGTGTTTATAACATACACCAAATGAAGCAAAGTCTGTAGAAAATGAACTCGTTTCTGCCATCTCAGGAAGTGTTCCCCATCAAAACGATCCAATTTGACGATGTTAGTAGCCATATCCTTGGTTGAAGCCATCATATAATATTTCTTTATATTGTTAATTCAAGAGGATAATGATGACTTCAAAACGTGTAATAAATATCACTTTTCTAAAGAAATATTTGTCCTATATATACTACATGAGTCAACAATTTTCTTCAGGATACAATGAAGTTTTCTATTTGCACTTGCACTAGTGAAAACAGTTATACAAGTTTTTCTAATTATTTTATTCTTGAGTTGTTTGTATATGAAATATAAAAAAAAAAATTCAAACCTTTAAGAAATGGTTTAAAACTTCCAAAAATTGATTAACTGCTTTGGAAACCATCAAAAACTAATTAACTGTATTTGATGACATGACACATTAAACTTTTAACATTTCAAAATGTTTAACATATAACATATTCAAATTTGATACATAAATAAGTTTTTATCATTTATAATCCTAGTAACATGTTTTAAACACTATAGAGAGACTATTTTTGTGCTAGGAATTGTATCCATTCAAACTAGTTATGATTTATCAATATTTACATGTAATGCAAAAATAGTATATTACATTGATCAACCAAAACTAATATTCTAAATTGATAGAAATACCAATCCACATCATTTTAGTCAATTCAACCATTCTAACAAGCTTAAAATACATATTTAAACTAGAAAACCATTTTCAAAAATAACTAATAATGCTCAATTTGGAATTTCTAAACAGTTGTGAAGTTCAATAACCTATGAAATCGTCAACATTCGCCAAATTTCATTTCAATACACAATATTTCATTTCAAATTCAAATATAGAACATTTGTATTAAAATTGAAACAACATTTTTATATTTAGAACCAATTTATTGGTTGGTGTTATAATTGAATTTGGAATTACCATTTATAATGGATTTGGATACGTAATTACAATTGAAATTGATATTAAATTTGGATTTAGAATTACATTGGATCTGGAATTATAATTATATAGGCAGGTTTCAAATTTACAAATAAATTGGAATAGTTATTAAAATGAACACCACTATTTTTGTTCATCACCCAGACACTACCAATTTTTTCTACATCCACTTAATATCAGCTTGATCGACTCAAAATTCAACTTTTTTTAAAATTCTTTTTATAACGTTAGCCTGACTAACACTATAATTAAATTATTAAATAATAATCATTTAGTTTACGTCCATTAAGTCAACACTAATAACGTCTGCTCAATATATTTATGCAAGACTTCATAAAATTTACATATAGAACAACAACCTTTTAGCTAATGCAAGATAGAAGTTAATCACACTTTAAGGTCGACTTACTGAACAATGATATAAAATCATGTATTCTTATATCGAACTTTGTCAACTATCTTATTGGATGTGGTTCATCAACATTAAATAAAGAACTTTGAATGGTCTAATTATTAGATTAGATCTTTTGAGTTGTGAATAAAAAGATGATTAAAAATAAAGATTTCATTGAATATAGTTAGTCAAATTATTCAACAAGTAGTCATCGTGAATGAAGTAAATACCACACAGTATTGATAAATAAGAAAATAAAAATCTTTCTTTTATTCTTTTTCCTGATAAGCTGCTGCTTGTGCTGTACTTGAGTACAAGGCAGGAGTCTTTACAAAAGCAATAGGGAATTAATGGCCATCTTTTCATGTGGCAAAACTTCCTTTCTTTAGACAAAGTGTGTTTCTATGCACTTCCAACCACAGTAAAAAGGTAGAGAAAAAAGAGCATGATCATGAATGAATAGCATAAACTGATATCTTCTTGTACGTGGAACTTTAACAAGAATGACATAACCAGTAACAACTTTTTTTTGGCTCCCTACCTTCCTCTTTCTTTCGTAACTTGTCTTATTACCACCAACACTTATCAACAAACCCTAACAACATTCAGAGGCTTTCCTTTCCAATACTTTGGACTTAATCTTCACACCCCTTTTCACATTGTTCCTCAAATCAGCTAGGGACAACTTCAACTAATTGCCAAGAGAGGGTGAACTAGGGGAATATTTTTTTGGCACCATTTACCCTAAACACTCCATTCAACAATGTTAACTTGTCTGTATGATAATGGCAAAGACAGTGTAAAATTATGTACGTTTTTTAACATAGATTCAACTTATCATGTTTGTATCTTCTTACACGTGATTCATGTTTATGCAATTATGCTTATGGAAATTCATGGCAGATATAAAGTATTTGTTTATGAGGGTACTGCACTTTATTTTAAGACGGCTTGTTAGATAAGAGACGAGACGTGTAGAACAAAACATGAAGCATGCATGCTTAATTACCCAAGAAGTAAAGAACGATTTGTTTTATTAATTAGTTATATAGTCTTACAAATTCGTAGCTTTTTGTTTGTGAAGGGTCTTGGAGAATCTAGTGCCAGAAATTAGGAAACTGCTTTAACAATTATTAAATAGGTTAATTACCTAAATGCTTGTTCCAAAATTCGAGCTTTTTCTCAAAGGATTGTTTATAAAAGTATTTCTCTGTCACAAATGCACAAATCCATGAGATCCATTGAATAAGAAGTCATTATCATTGTAGGATTTAAGTTAACTAGCTTTTTGTAAAAGGTAAAATAACACTTCTAAAGATGGACATTAACTTTATGATTAGTTAGAGATTTAGACAAACTAAAGAGTAAAACTCAAAATTCAAGAATCTATCCAATAATAATATAATGAGAACAATGACTCCAAAACTATTATAACATTTGCTTCAAATTTATTGATATTTTAGAATCCTTTTAAACAATTATCGATGTGTATTTTAACTGGTCTTTCAACTTATCTTTTAAGTTTCTCATAATCTTATACCTATATCTAATTTTATATATAAATTTTATTATATCATAATCTTTCAACTGTATCTAATTTTTTGTAATATATCAGAATCTTATAACTATATCTGATTTTTGTATATAAATTGTATGCTCTTATACTTCATTTCTAATATATATATATATATATACCTAAATAAATATTGATGTTTCATAAATTCAAAATATTATTAATCGTTGTCTCGTATGTATTCCTATCTAACCATTCATAATACAAATTAATTTGTCACATGAGATAAGATATTAAAGAAAGAAATTTCAGCTCAAATACAGTAATAACTAATTTGTAGGTTGCTCAAATCCTAAGTTTTTATTATTTTATCTTTATTTCTCTTCCTCTTAGTGTAAACACCCATCTTAGCATATGTTATAAAAAGTTGTAGTGGAAGGTGCTACTCGAAGTCATTTCAATATTTAAATATCAAATAATTGATATTGTATATCTTCATTTCTTGCAATTTTTTTCTCTCTTTTTAATATAAACATTTTAAAAATATTCTAGAAAAAAAAACAGATACTGCCCCATTTTTACTGTGCAAAAATCATTTTCATATCACGAGTTATTTAAAAGTTGGGAGGTTTGTGAAGGTAGAATATAAGCAACTATCATTATTCAATACTCACATTAGTGAAAGAAAAATGCCACAGTTACAGCAAATTTTGGCAAAACTTTTCGTAACTCCTTTTTTTCTCACTATATATGCAACACATCGTGCATTTTATCTTTCTTTTCTTTGTTTATTTCCTCTCTTAAATTGTAAAATTGATCGTAAATCAGCTATACGAATTACAATCGGCAAAAGATAGTGCTCACTTTAGAATATTTAGACCCACAAGTTCATACGGTTATAGATTTGATGAGAAATTTTAATAACATTCAACCTTTTGAACACATTTATTATTAGTTGAACACTATAAAAAAAATAACATTTTGTAAGTCTTACTTTTATTTAATAAAACAATACACATAACAGTATAAATAAATATTAAACATTAACAAAATATGTTTGACAAAATATGTTTGATAGCATATTACGACCACTCATGCTGAAGTGCATATTTAAGTCCAACTAGCCCAATATGAGACTGCTTCTTCCTGCAGCCCTAAGGTTTAGACACCTCCAAATTTTTCAAAAAATTCTAAATTGTTATGTTTACAAAGACAGTTTTACCTGTATGTGCGTTAAAATAATGAAACAGTGACAGAGAAAAGTGTGTGAGGTCCATTGCAACTGTGTTCTCTGAGAGTAGGGACATTGAACGGCGGTGGTGTATCATTGGTGACGTGTGTCATCGACGACGAAGCAGTGGTTGAGCAGCGGTAGAGCATCGATGGTCCAGTGGTAGTAGCATAGAACAGTTGCAAAGTGGATTGTTCTGAAACTGTCATCCGGATCTAGCGAATAATTCCAGAACAGCCCATTCTGCAACTATTTTTTTGGTTGACAATGAGTTATGGTATGGGTTGTTCCAAAACTATCATCCGGATCTGGAAAACAGTTTCGGAACAACCCATTCCGTAACTCATTATCAACAAAAATCAAAAACCCACATGACACTCCCAAATCCCAGAAACCACCTAAATCAACCACAAAACATTCAATAAAGCATCCTTACTTCAAATGGTTGATAAGTATGTAAACGGTGGTGATCGATAGAAGTAAACCAATGAAAACAACAAACGAAATCAGTGGATGTGATGGTAGAGTAGTGGAGGTGATGGTATAGTGGAGGTGAATTGGAAAATTATAATAAGACTTTAGGATCCTGAGAGATAATTTTGTCTGTACAGGAATACTTTAGACAAAAAGTTTGAAAGTGTCTCAATAAATGTTTAGAGATGCAAGAAGAAGCAGTCAATATGGCATTGTTCTATTTGGACTTCAATTTGAATTTAGTAGAATGCTTCATAAACAAGTTTGAGTTTATGGGCAAACAGTTGCCGAAAAGAGTGAATTCAACATTTTCATATTTACATCACTAAGCATTTAGAGAATGTGGAACTACAAGCTTTCAGTCAAAATAAGCTGAGATAACGAACTATGTTCAAAGATTTTAGATATCACCTTACTCTCTCACAGAAAACACTTAACATAATGCCTGTGAAGTAGAATTGCTTAAGCACCAATATTACAACGATATATAGCTCATCCAGACATGTGAATACGCAAGGTCATTTCCTTGTTACTACGCTTTGTCCAGCCTAAGCAAGCTTATTTAGTCTTCCCATAACTCACCTAATCATTATACGAACCACAAAATTCAACCATTTGTAATAACAATTATTCACTATCTGAAACTTGAAATCTTTGTTTATGGTTTAGAAGAGTCATGAGTGTGTCCTTGAATTACGGCCCAAAGCCTTTCAACCCCACAACGACCGAGAAATTCGGGTTGGTATTTTGTTCACTATTAGGTAACATGGCTCTTCCTCCGTCTTCATGCATTTCCATAGAAGTGCGTAAAAAGTCTAAAATGTCTTCTTTTAGATTTTTGAATTATAAAAATTGAAATATGTTAGGATGGTACAATTAGATTGCATTTCTAAATTATATAATTTAAAAAAAAATCTTATTTTGAATTGTAAAATATAAAATATATTTCAAATCTCACTGTCAAGAAATATATTTTAAATTTTATAATTTAAAATATACGTTCTCAAATTTAAAAATATATTTTAAATTATATAATTTAAAATCTGTTTTGAAATTATATAATTCAAAATAAATTTCTAAATTGTTAAAATCTAAAATCTATTTCTAGATTGTAGAATGTAAAATCCAATATACATTTATAAATTTTGCATTTCAAAATATAATTATGAATAAATTCCGAATGCATTTACAAATTATATAATCTATTATACATACCAGAATACAATTAGAAACCATGTAATCCAATCTAAAATAAAGTTTCCACCCGACCCAAATATAGTGTAAGCCTTTGCTAAAAGAAATTACCGGTAACGTTGATGTTAGAAGGATAAACGATAGCTGTAAAGGCCAAAGGAAACCTCTTCGAATTTGAAGGGCATCCTCATACCTGCGTTGCTAGAAGTAAGGACGTAATATTACGTCGTCTAAGATTTGTTCTTAACAAATTAACAGTAAAAGAAAAATGTCATATTTATAATCAATATTAACAATAAATGAAAACGTTGTAACCATACATCTTGATCAAGCAAAAACAACATAAATCAAAGTTGGTTTGCACATATGTTACAGCTGTATCCGACAGGGATAAAGATGCGGCTCAAAAGAAATATATAGACGTGGAAAATTTAAAATGTAGTAGGGTAAGAGCTTTCTTCATTAGGGCTTCCGGAATAATGTTGAACAAATTTGCTAATCTCTACCATGACTTTTAAACTAATTCTCCTATTGATTGTAACTAAATTATTCACCGTCAACATGTGAACACAAAGACTAATGTACATCAATACTGGTTACCGTATTCTCAACCAATTTGTAAGGCAGGCAGTTTTCTTCTATCCCATATCGGAACTATAGGAAGGGAGCAAAAAGATAAATTAAACTGTGTTTTCCTTAGCTCAATATCTTAACTCAATAAAATAGCAGACAATATCTCTCCCATGGTCTTCTCAGGCATGTTACCTTCATTAATCTCCTCCATGGACTCGAGAACGGCAGCGTCTAATACTAGCTTTCTTTTTGCAATCTCATACACATTTTCATCAACTGTTCCCTTGGTCACTAGCCTTCAATGGAAAATGTCACAAGAAAATAGTCACCAACACATTCAAACAGTTTCAAATTATAAGGCTTGGACTAACAAAAAGAAAAACACAGGATTTAGCATTTTTACGAATGTTAATGCGAGTGAAGGAAGATAATAGGTAAATACCGATATATGGTTACAGGCTTTGTTTGACCAATTCGATGGCAACGATCTTCAGCTTGCCTATCAATCTGTGGGTTAAAATCCATGTCATGAATTACGACTGTATCAGCTCCTGTTAAGTTTAAGCCCTGTCCACCAGCTCTCGTGGAAAGTAAGCATGCAAATATCGAAGTATCGTTATTGAACGTATCAACTATTGTTTGCCTCTCCGCCACCTGTGTACTGGCAATCAAATAGTAGGATCTCTAAGATTTTAAGGAGCATGGGAAAACAGTGTCTGGTCACCAATATTGAAAGTGGTACACATTTTTACAGTCCACTTTATTAAAGGAGACATTAAAACTGAATTGAACGCTTCTTGATCTTTCAGTATTCATTAATTGAAAGGAGCCATGAGTGACTTGAGTGAATCATCACACGAAAAAGGAAGGAAAAATTGTAAAGCTAAAATGTCATCTACTCACAAGTCACGACATGCTGCTTGCTATAATGCTATCGAAGTACATTTAATCATAAAATTAAAAAAAAAATATTAGTACATATGAAATATAACTAAAAGATTTTTTTTTCTTTCGTTAAATCATCTCACGAGTAAGACAAATGTAATTTTGAAGATACAAAGACTTATTATATAACAGCTCTTGTTTAAGTTATTGATTGATTTTCCAATCCTGTTAATTACAAAGAGCAAGGGATCTCAGGAAGGATTTCAGTGTTGCTTAAATTTGACAATGGCTTTTCACCTTCAGTTTGAAGACGATATATTCTCTTCTCTTTCCGGAGAAACATACCAATACTTCATTGAATTTTCCTCTTTCAAGTGCAGGCAGTGAGGCCCACTCCAGTTTGAATGTTAATTTGTCTAATAGTTGCTTTGGCTATATTAGGTAACTCAATCTCAAAAAACTAGTTTGTAAGGTGAAGATTAAATTATCCTCATATCTAGTCAACATGGGATCTCCAACACATCCTATTATACTGAAATATGAACATCTCATACGTGGAACTAGATATTTGTGGATAGTCCAATAACGTCTCGATAGCGTGACATGATAAATCCAACAAACATCCTAGAATAGGCTTTGATATTATATTAAGAAATAAGTTTAAGTCTAACTCAACCTCACAAAATTAGCTTGTAAGGTGAGGATTGTCTTCATTTATATACTGTAAATTGTCTTTATCTCTAGTCGATATCGGATCTCCAACAAACTACTTGGCTAGCTTATGTCAATTTTGAAATCCTCTCATCCTCAGGCTATTATGCTGCCCGTATAATGTTTTGGTGGCCCTTTATTTGTTCCTCTTCATTGGTGTCGTAGTACTCAGATAATTTGTTTCCAAGATCATGTCATTCAAAGGGCTTCACAATTTTAGATAGTTGAAGGCATGCTTCATTCTCTCTAGACAGTTGAACACGCTCATCCACACTTAAACATCAAAAACTCTTACAACTATTTCTCACTTTTTGCCCACTTGGGTGCTTAAAAGGCTAGAGAATATTTCCAACCTATCTTAGAAGGATTAGTGGTTATTGAACTTTTGGAATTGATTTCTGAAAATATTGCTCAAGTGGCTAAATAGTTAAATAGACTCCAAGGCACCAAGTGGTTGAAAGTGTGGATATCACCATTAAAGCCAATCAGGGCAAGAGAAACAAAAGCAACCACCATTGCATCAAGAATCCTATTCCTGGAATTTTAGGACTAGCATCACAAGCAGTATGGATATTAAATATTTTTTCTTTCATGATGATCTGGAGGACATCTACATGAAGCAACCCCCAATGAAGAGCGTAGGTTGGGTTGTAAATTAAGACAATCTCTATGGTCTCAAACAATCTCCTAGTTCTTGGTTTGGATAGTTTAGTCATGTTCTTCAAATTTTTGGGCTAAAACATAATGAAGCATATCATTCAATCTTTTATTCTCATACATCTCCTGGAAAATTTGTTTACCTAATTGTGTATGTTGATGAAAATTATTGCACGGAATGACAATACCAAAATTACTCAACTAAAGCAACATTTGAGCAAATACTTTCAAACCATAGATCTTGTCTCTCAAATACTTTATAGGCATTGAAGTGGCTCAATCAAAAAGAAGTTATTGTGATTTCTCGAAAGAAACGTGTTAGATATCTTGAAATAAACAAGAATGATTAATTGTAGACCCATTCATAGTCCTATGGATCCAAATCGCAAATTAATGGCAAAACAAGGTGAGTCCTTCTAAGATCCAGAGAGATACAAAGGACTTGTAGAAAAACTTATTTATCTCACTATTATTAGGCTTGACTTACCAGTTGCAGTTGGTGTAGCTAGTTAGTTTATGCATACTCCTTGCATTGATCATTGGATTGTAGCCCTTCACATTCTCAGATACCTAACAGAGGCTCTAGGACAAGGTCTACTATGTGAAAATAAAGAAAACGCACAAATATCTTAATATTGTGATGTTGATTGGACAAGGTCTCCTATAGACTGACATTCCACTACTGGATATTGTGTTTTCATGGTAGGGAATACTGTTTCTTGGAGAAACAAGAAACAGATCGTAGATGTCCGATCAAGTTTTGAAGTTGAATATAGGGCAATGGTATAATTCACTTGTGAACTTGTGTGGATGAAAGAATTTCTCTATAAGCGGAGGTTTTGTGAAATTCAATAAATGAGGATGTATTACGATAGTCAAACAACTCTTCACATTGCTTCCAACCTTGTGTTCATAAGACAAACACATACAAATTGACTATCATTTTGTTAGAGAAGTTGTTGTTCAAGGAAATTTCACTAGATTTGTTGGCTCCAATGATCAACTTGTATACATTTTGACAAAATCCTTGAGAGGACCTCGTTATATTTATATGTTCCAAGCTTGGAACATATAATATGTACGCTTCAACTTGAGGAGTGTTTAAATAGTTTATATTATCTTCTAAGCTGAAGTTCTTTTGTTACGTATCTATCAGTAAATTACAATCCTAGGGTCATTCTCTTTCCTTACGCTTGTTGTAAAAGCCACTCGTCCTTATACATGTGTATACATACATATACGTATTTATATATATATATATATATATGCACACATGAATCAAAAGAGAGATCTACGTTAAGATTCTAGTTCTTTTTCTCATATACATACCCCTTTAAGTACTTTATATTTGTTCCTATCACCCTGTAACATTTCAAACTTTTCATCCAATCCTTAAACAAATTTAGCAACTTCTTTTACCATACCTTTTTAACTTTAAAGTGCCTTAATGTCAAAAAATAAAATTACCTTCCATCAAGCCGTCTATAGGTCAATCCAATGACATCCAAACTCCACTCCAATATGTCAAGCATTGAGGTCCATTGACTGAAGATCAAGGCTCGATGGCCATCCTTCTTTAGTGAAGGAAGAAGTTCTGATAAGGCCTACATTATCCATGGAGTAGCTCAATCTCAGGATGCCCAGCACATAATTATGCCGCCACTGTATATTTCACAATTACAGAAATTTTAGAGTCATAAATCCATACCCGACATTTTGCAGAAAGCATAACATGCTTATCCGGAAGGATCCCCTTTCTATCATTGACACCATAATGAAGTAAAAGCTGCAAATAAAAAATTTACAGCTTGAAATTTAAGCCAATGCTATCCACAGTAAACAAACATCAAGTAAAATTCTATAATTACAATGTCTCTACAACAGCTTGTATTAATGAAATGGCAGCACCACATTCTACCTTGCCAGAACGAAAACATGCATAATAAAGAGGAGCATAAGAGGTGTTATGACAAAACCTTGACATAGAAATTGTTAAATAGTTATAAAATGGATCAGCAAACATAAATCAATTGAAAAAATTAGCAGAACTCACTTAAAATGTAATCCAAATGATTTTATTAAATTTTAGTTTCTAGCATAGCCAAATGACCCTGATTGGTCCCATTTAGCTGACCCAATAAGATGGTTCAGACTGGCTGTTATTGCATGTTGTCCATAGCTACTCAGGTACTAGACATTCCTTGTTTGTTGAGCCTAAAACATTGCTAGAATAGTGAAAAAAAAAGGTTGACTCATGTAAAAGTCCTAGTCAAATAGGGAGCAGTTGATTGAAATAACCATTCTTGGAATCCATACATAGAGAGGGTTAATAAATGCAGTGTTCTGAGTAGAAGATTTACCCGGTGAATAGAGAAGTCATTGTAATTTTTAAGTTCCTCTATAACTCTGTCCAAAGCACATTCAAAACCAAAAGCACCTATTGGATGTAGCTTCCTAGCAAAGCGAATGACATCCTCATCATTGTAGATTCGCCTTATTAACAAGGGATGGTTTGCTATCTAGAATAAGAATACAGAAATATATTACCAAATAAAAGAGAGCAATATGAATCCAAACAAAATATAGCTTCATTTTAAGTCAAAACATAAATCAAGAACCTTGCGGAACTGAACGAAATAGTTATTTATCTGTCGCCGAGGAAGCACTTCTAGTAAATTTTTTGAATTAAGCTCAGAACATTTTGCCATCCGAGCTTGTGAAACCGCACGATACTCTTCAATGGCTTCCTTGTAAGCAGATTCCTGCTGCCTTTCCATTATAACATATTCAACCTGCAGTAACAAGCAAATAGAAAAAAGGACATGTTGAAGATTGAGTATAATAAAACAAAAAATTTTGCACCAAAGGTGACAGACATACCTGCTGTATTTTTGGAACAAGTTGTTGCATCACATCAGATTTCAGTCGCCGCAAAATAAATGGCCCTAAGATGGACTTCATGCGACCAATTAAATCTCTATCTTCTGCATTTAGTAACTTTTTTAGGTCAACATCTTCAGAAGCAAAAATATCAGGCATCATAAACTCCAACATTGACCATAACTCCTGCAACAAATTCAAAACAAAGCTTGCTTCAGCAACTACATTTATATTAATGCCAGCAAAATCAACAGGTTGAGACAAATCATAGAGATTTTGTTCAATATTTAAGTACATTATTGGCTCAGAATACAAATGACAGGTTATCTTCCTTTTCTCTGCCCTGACTGTAACTGTGTATTCTTATCCCTAGAAAGGAGCTGAATTCAGATACTAGGATATTTACAACAACTTACACTACTAAATCAACTAAGCTAGACCTCCTTCGTACACAAGCTTATCATCGTGTTTGCATATGTATTTTCAAAAGGATTAAAAATAAACCAGGACTTGACAGTTTCCCAACCATCATTCACCACACAAATCTGATGTCAATTTGACAAAGACCCACAATCTACATCCTACTGGCTACTGCAATCATCAACAAGCACATAACAGCTTTTGTTAACATATATGTGTTCTTATTTCATAAAATTCTCACGTTAATGAAAGAACCTATTAGACAAGCAGCCATGCAGGAGAGTAAGGCTGCTGACAACCAGGGGACCAGTATGAAAGCTATAGAGAATATTCATAAATGCTTTGTTTGGATTAAGTGTGAAATAGTAAGAATACAGAAGAGGGAGTCCAAAAATAACGTTGTCTGAAAGGGGAGAAATAGGAGGTAAGGCAGAGGTGTTTCTATGTACGTGTTTGGATGAGTGGAAAAGAAAGTAGAAATAAACAAATAAATTGTAGAAATAAACAAATAAATTGTAGAAAAATGTGTTTTATAATAATTAAAAATGTAATTTTTAATCAGATATTTTTTCTTAACATAAAAGTAATTTATATTTAAAAAAAAGTATACTTTTAAAATAAAATTAAACCCAAAAAAAAGAGAGATAATCACTCTCTTCTCATTTCATTCCAATTCCAAATTCGGATGGAAGTGTCTTCTAATGGTTCACACATAAATAACTCCCATCCTTCCACTTTCCCCTTTCAATCAGATAGTGGAAATATCTCCCTCCTTCCTATTTTCTTCCACTCCATTTATACCCAAAGTAGTTAATTGCCGATAGCAGAGCAGTCACCTCCCAAAGCCACTAGCAGGATAACTGCTATTTTGGTCCCAATTACTGTGTAAAGAAAAATACCTAAACTTAAAACATGTTATTAAATTTCATAACTAAGACCTTCAGAACCAAAACAGCAACAGAATCGCCACCAGAATCGTTGCTGGAAGCTTTTCCGAAATCACAGCAGGAGGTGTCTCTGTCGCACCTGATATAATGTGACCCACCATCACAGTAGGTGTCCGCTCAGGCACTATTAGCTACTCTGTTTCTACCCCAAACAACATGGGGTAGGAGAATAAGATAATCTCAGAGAGCAGGGAAGAAATGAGGAAGATGCAAGGTGCAAATTCACTTTGAGATCACGATTAGAAAACAAAAGGAATAAAGGAAAACACATTGATAGAATACTTGGATTAGCTTATTTTGCAAGGGGATCGTGAAAAAGATGTTGAAAATAAGGGATGTTATTTCCCATAATATAGGAGTTCTTAAACACAGGCTTTGTGATTGAATAAGAATTTGGCATCTTTGGACAGGGAAGAATCAGAGCCCCCTACTATCCCTACCATTTTCCATTTTTGTTTCATTTATGCTTTTTCTAATCTTTAACTTTGTGGATGATAAGGTTTCGATTGAACAAGGGAACAAAGTTAACTCTAAATTTAAGATTTTAAGGAAAAAGAAAAATGTTTTTTTTCTTGTAGATGACATAGTTTAGATTGAGGAATAAAAGAAAAGAGATTAACTCTAACTTGAGCTTTCGAGATAGAAATGGGAATCGCAGATTTCTACACGAGTAGGATTAAGACAAAACATAATATTGCAAATTTAGCAAGAAATGAGGAAAATGACTTAGGAGGTAATGATTGGAAGGTCATATTAAAAAATTTAATTATTAGGGATCAATATTGCAAAATGATTGGGAAATTAATGAAAATGTCAACTCAAATAAAAGCTAGGTAGTTAAAATGGAGAAAGGTATCTAAATATTATTTGTGACCACAAAGTACCTACCCAAACCAAAGAAGAGTTTTATCATATTTTTATATAACTAGCTATATTCTACGGTACTAAATATTGAACTTTAACTGGACAAATAAAAAATTGGAAGTAGAAACAAGTGACCACAAACCCATTTAGACATATTTGAGGATCTGTGGTCACAGAAAGGATAGAATACAGAATTATTGTATTTAAGGAGATCACGGTCTGAAAACTATTGAAGATAATAAAAAATCAATTAAAGTGAGTTGGATACGGGCAAAGTAGACCATGGGAAGCATTGGTGTGGAGGGCAAATGGCAAGGGCTTTGGTCCTTTGAAAAGGGGAAGGGAGACCACAAGGGATTAATGGACTTTGGAGGAGATTATTAAAAAAGGATTTCATATTGAATATCTTTGAGAAATTAGCTTTTCGCAAAGGCACTGTGCACTCCACGTAGTCAAGCCCACATAGGCAGATAAAACCATTGATGTTGTGTATTCTTTCTATGCATCTGTTTTAAAGGATTTATAGGCGTAACCTCTTCTGTAAGGACTTACTGCCCATGATTCTGTAAATAAATTAAAGTTCCTATTAGAATCACTGTAAGTCTGTAACTATTCCAGTACTAAATATACAGTACAACTAAATCTGCAGGAAAGAAATGTAATAGATGGACTACCCCTTTGCTGTCAAAAAGAAAAAAGTTGTCATCAGCAAAATGTAATCAGAACTCACAAGTATCAACTTCTTAAAAGCCACTCTCAAAAACCCAAAACATCCAATAAGCCTACTCACGTGACCAAAAAAAACACTCGAGACACGGTCTTTATGATGAGCTCCTGATTAAGGAGGGGCCAGATAAAGTCAATGCTCTGCTTATGTCAGTTGATTCTCCATTTAGGGGAGGGACTGACTTGTACAGAACAAATGAGAGGGAAATTTCGTTAGAGGAGAAAGAGAGAGAGACAGACAGCAAGCCTGTTATATTGGCAGTTCAGAGGAAGAGAAAGAGAGATATATTTTCAGTTTCAGCTAGTCAGCTAGGGGTCATAGGTGTTTAACTTGGTTGGGAGTATTTGCTCTTTTTTTATTTTTCTTCTACTTCTTTGTCAACAAAACATTCTACCTAGTTTAGATAGGAATTGTTCGTATCAATATGCCCTTCCTATTCTCCCTAAAAGTATTTTACAACTTCAGCTTTTATTCTGCCTAATCCCATCCACGCATTGTTTTCAGTCAAAATAGAGTCAGATTATAGGCAAATAGAATTAGAATGAAAGAAGAATAATCCTAATTATACAAAGGATGTATCAAAAAAGTTTTGAAGCTTAGTCAAATTCGGTGGAAAATTTAAAGTGCTATGCAGTGTGACACGCCAGATATTGATCAGTTGAAAGTAAGCACTTGTTACTTGCTTCAGTAATGATCACAGTTTCCAAATATGCTCTAAAATTACCTTTGTAATAGTGTCAGCCACAACATATGAATATTTTTTAAGAGAACTAACAGTTTTTTTTTTGTTCAGCAACAACAAAAACAGATACAATGCAGCAAAGACATTCACTTATGTAGATACATACATGTAGATCATTTTGAAGTGGTGTCCCAGTCAACATCAAGCGTTGGTTCGCATTTCGTGCAACAGACATCAGATTTTTCCACCTAAAGCTATTTTTGTCCTTCAAAGCATGTGCCTCATCCATCAACACACAGCTCCATCTCCATCGCTTCAGAATTTTGCGATCATCTTTCTGCTGTGCACTAGCATGAATATAAATTATAAAAATTTAATTAACATTTGACGACAATATATATAAATGGCACTTAAGAATATTGGAATGAACCTGTGACGTTCGAAAAGTGAATAACACACGAGAAGAACATTAAATGGAGGAGGCAATCCCGCCTTGGACAGAGAGTTCAACTCCTTGCAGTATGCTGCACGTCTAGCACCATGATATTGAAGAACGGAAATGTCCGGACACCACCTTTTTAGTTCCCTTTCCCAGTTTTCCAAAACAGAAGCAGGACATACTATAAGATGTGGACCAGAATCATTGTGCAAGCGTTTCAACAAAGTTAAATAGGTGATGGCCTGGAAGCAAATAACATATGATAGATTCTTAATTGAAAAAGTCAAGGACTACAAACAAAAGAGAAACATGTAAAAAATGTTGTTAAGAAAAAGGATAACAAACCTGAACTGTTTTGCCAAGACCCATTTCATCTGCCAATATGGCTGTGACACATGAAATTAAGTATCAACACACAACTCGAGGCAATCATACTAATCTCTAATAAACAAACTTATTGCATGATTAGAACCAGAAATATTCAAATTTCAAAACGGAAAAACAACTAAGCTTTAAAAAAAACTATGCCAAACAGTAATCATAAATCATAATGCCATGACGTTATATTGTTTCAATAAACACAAAATCAGGAGCAGCAAAACCAAACACAAAGCAAATATGCAATTCCACAGTAAAGAACACCAGACTACAACATAAGTGTCACGATATTGAGAAATCCACAATGAAAGAGCCATCAATTAATCCACTCTCCCATTTTTCTCAAGGAAAACACCTACATAGTCCATAACGCAGCTACAAGTAACACGAACACAAATTAAACTCAGCACAGCATAAAACCCTTCAAAAACCCTAACCAATTACATCCTAATCACTGATGCACAAACCTATTGCATAACTACAACCAGAAATATTCAAATTTCAAAAAAGGAAACCAGTTAAGCTAAACACATACATTAATTCCGCATGACCTAAACCCAGCACATCACAAAAAACCATCAAAACCCTAACAATTACCTCCTCCAATCCCCTTCCGATACAACAGAAGCAAAAAGTTGACACCAACCAACTGATACGGCTTTAGCAATGGCTGAAAATCCGAATCCTCCGACGCGCACGCAACATCCACATCCTCCTACACACATCAACGGCATGCAATTCACCTCAAACGAACATAAAACCTCTAGTTTCAAGTTTCAACCTAAACAAAACAAAAACACAAAACAAATCGCCGTTTAACCTGAGTAACGATCCTCACTGACGAAGACTCCGCCTCCGAATACCTCTCGCACGCGGTCCCCGACGAACCGAATAGTTCGCCCTTCAACTCCGCAGAGATTCGCGCGCACTTATGCAAAGCCTTACCAACGACATCGTTTTCGTTCAACTCTTCAACTTCTTCTTCTTCTTCCACCTCGCTGGACTCCACCTCGTACAATTCCGCCACGCGTCCGTCTCCTCCGCCGTTCTCTTCGGCGTCTTCGTCTTCGTCGTCGATGATGAACCTCCGGCCTCGCGAGGCCGCCGCGTAACCGCCGCCGCCATCGTCCACGTCGGCGTCCTCGAGGTCGTCGAGGAAATTGGCGTCATTCGGCGCGATTTCGATGCAATCGCTGTCGTTTTCGCTTAGAACGTCGACCTTAGAGTTGTAGGCGAAGGACTCGATAGGTGGAGGAGAAGGAGGAGACGAAGTGCGAGGTCGTTTGAGGACGCGCGAGGGTTTGAAGGAGTGGTTCTCCCATTCGTCGTCGGAGATTTCGTACAAGTCAGGCTTCATTGCGTGCGTGCGTTTGCCCTAGTGGTCGTTGGAGAGAGAGAGAGAGAGAGAGAGAGAGAGAGTTGAAAGTGAAGGAGTGGTGCTTTTGTAGTTGGAGAAAAACGTTGTGGAGTGTGAGAAAAAGGGAAGAAATGGAGAATCCGAGTGAGGGAAGTGAGAGGGAGAAAAATCGCGGTCTGCCAAAGGGACGAACGAGCGCGGGGATTGTTACGCTAAAGGGTAGTTTTCTAATTCTTTGATCATTATTTAGTTTTTTTTTTTTATGAAAAAAATTATCATCTAGTTGTGAGATCATGTAAATTTAATATTTAAAAAAAAAAAGGCTCAGTGCAAAATTTCACTATCACTTGTGGGAGAATTGTAATTTTAAATATCAAATTACTAAATCAACTGCTATTTATAATTAACGTATAATATAATTAAGAACTAATCTGTATTTTTTTGCCATTAAAAAAATTATTAGATTTTTTCTTAGAATATTAAGATAATCAATTACTTAATTAATTAAGATATTACTATTTGATTCATATATTATTTTTTATTATAAAAATATTATCAGTTATTCTATGTAAAAAGAGAGTCATTAAAGTATCTTTTTCTTTATTTCAAAAATTAGATTCACAATACCTTACAAACTTTAAAAAATATATATATATATATATATATTAAAAAAAGGCAATATAATTACTTGTTTAAGGATGGTTATTCGATATTTAAAATCCAGATCTTTAATAAAAATAAAGAGTAAATTACATTAATATCCTTTCAAATTATATATATACACAAACATCTCCTTTATTTTAAAAACATTAAAATAATCTCTTTTATATTACATATACAATTTTAAAAACATTACAAGCACATTTTCTTACAAAAAGTCATAAAATTTTGATTCAAACATTTTTAAGTCGTATTAATAAAAAATTATAAAAAAGACCAAAAATATGTGAGTATATTTTAGGTGTAAAACCAAGTCATCTTAGCTTAATTTTTAACTTTGTTAGTTTTTGTGGTTTTTATGCCTGAAAGAGTCATGAATTTTTTACTTGAATTTTTTTACTCCTCTTTTATGTCAAACAACCACAAACATTGAAATTTTGACCGTAACATTTTTTAGTCATACTAAAAAAAATAATAAGAAATGGACAAAAAAGAATGTGAATATGTTTCAAGTGCAAAATCGAGTCATTTAGGTTTGCTTTCAATTCTGCCAGCTTTGATAGTTTTTGTGCCTGAAAGAGTTATGAAAATTTGACCTGAAGTTTTCTTACTTCTCGTTTATGTCAAAGAATCACAAATTGACCCAAAAGGGGATGTGGTCATAACAAAGTCATTTTGGATGCGGTCATAACAAAGTCATTTTGGGTTGGTTTGCAAGTTTATCCATTTTTCATGCCAAAAGTCATGAAATTTCCATCGGAAAATATTTTAGCCGACTAATAAGAAACAACAAAATGACAAAAAATGATGTGGGGGAAGGTTTTGGTGCAAAACCTAATCATCTAGGTTGGTTTCTATCTTTGTCAGGTTTTTTGAGTCGTATCAATGAGAAACAATAAGAAATTGACTAAAAAGAGTGTGGGTATGTTTCGGATGAAAAACCAGGTCATCTTGACTTAGTTTTCAACTTTGCCATCTTTGGTATTTTTGTGCTTGAAAGATTCGTGAAACTTTGACCAGAAGTTTGTTGACCCTCTTTTATGTCAAACAACTACAAATAAAACCAAAACACGATGTTCAGAAGTTTTGAGGGCAAAACCAAGTCATTTTAAGTTGGTTTGCAAGTTTGGCGAGTTTTTGTGCCAAAAGTCACGAAATTTTGATTGCAACATTTTTAAGTCGTATCAATGGGAAATGACAAAAAATGATGTGGGGAAGGTTTAGGGAGAAACAATAAGAAATTGACTAAAAAGAGTGTGGGTATGTTTCGGATGAAAAACCAAGTCATCTTGACTTAGTTTTCAACTTTGCCATCTTTGGTGATTTTTGTTCTTGAAAGATTCATGAAACTTTGACTAGAAGTTTGTTGACCATCTTTTATGTCAAACAACCACAAATAAAACCAAAACAGGATGTTCAGAAGTTTTGAGGGCAAAACCAAGTCATTTTAGGTTGGTTTGCAAGTTTGGCGAGTTTCGTGTCAAAAGTCACGAATTTTTCATTGTAACATTTTTAAGTCGTATCGATAGAAAATAACAACAAAATGACAAAAAATGATGTGGGGAAGGTTTGGGTGCAAAACCTAGTTATCTTGAGTTGATTTCCAACTTCGGTAGGTTTTCATGCTAAAAGTCATGAAAATTTGACCGGAATACTTTTGAATCGTACTGACGAAAAACGATAAGAAATGGACTAAAAAGAATGTAGGTATATTTCTGGTGCAAAACCAAGTCATCTTGGCTTGGTTTTCATCGTTTCAGCTTTGGTGGTTTGCATGTCTGGAAGAGTCATGAAATTTTAACTTGAAGTTTTTTTTACTCTCTTTTATGTCAAACAACCACAAATCGACCCAAAAAAATGTTTGGAAGTTTTAAGGGCAAAACCAAATCATTTTAAGTTGGTTTCTAACTACAAGAGGTTTTCGTGCCGAAAGTCGTGAAATTTTGACCGAAATATATTTGAGTCATACAGATAGGAAACAATAAGAAATGGACCGAAAGAATGTGGGTATGTTTCAAGTGCAAAACCAAGTCGACTTCTTTTGTCTATTGGAGATCAAGTTCGACAGGTTTTTGTGCTGAATAACATGAATTTTGGACATCAAGTTTTGGAATGATGTAGGGTTGTTAGTTAAGCCAAAGAGCATCACTAGTCACTCATCAACTCATAATAGCCCCCGTGTGTTCTAAATGTTTTCTCATGCATGACCTCTAATTGACAAAAAATTGGTGGTATTTAGACATGGAATCCAACTTTCAAAATAATTTGATACCAAAAAATTCATCTATTAATTCATTCGCAGTGGGAATAGGAATGTTATCCTCTATTGTGATTGCATTGGGTGTTTTGTTATCAATACAAAATCTTCAAGTCTCATCCTTTTCTTGACTAGCAATATGGGAGATGGAAAAGGGTTGGTATTGGGTTGAATTATTCCTTCAATCAGCATGTCCTGTACCATAGTCTTACTCACATTTTTTGGTTGTGAGCATATCTGTAAGGCTTAACTTTCATTTGCTCCTGTCAAACAAAGGAATTACTTAATCTTGTACCCTCTTGGGAAGTACTCATGTATGTTTATTAAAAATCCCTTTGTAAGTATGTAGTGAAAAGGCAAATTTGGGGTTTAAATCTTGTGGAAAATCCCATCATCTGTGTAGGTAGGTGATTGGAGTTGCACAATGAATAATACTATCATAACATTAGTGTGTTGCAATCTCTTGATGCGATAAATTGTGCTTGGTGAGGCAATTGTGGCTTATCACTATGAATTGTCATATCTCCAAGTCCCAATGTTGCTAGCCATGCTACTCCCAATATCATATCAACATCTGTCATAGGTAACAAATAAACTAGCAATTATAGTTTGGTATTATGCCTTTTATAGCCATGGAATTTCAATTTCCGACCATAACTTGAAATTGGTTGGCTGACTCAATTGTTAGTTGTAAAAAAATATGTTATTCGTGGTTGCAGAAAATTGTTTTAACTGTCACTGTCAAGTAGGATTTTCACAGTGTATACTTTGATCCTTCCATTGAATTTTATGGTGTTCAATCCATTTATCCTTTTTAAAGCATTGAAGGATAGGTGGTGATCCACTTTAGCTATCAAAATTGATGTTTCTTCATTTTTTTTTATTCTACATGATGTTTTGTCATATCTTGTTCTTCATCAACTTGCAATATCATTAAGTGTTTATTAAGTGTCAACACCCGATTTCGTCCGGGTAAATAATAATAAATTCAAAAATAATAAATTAAAAAAATGTTTTTTAGGAATTATTACAAAATAAATAATATTTGATTAGTTTAGATATTTATAAAAAGATATAAAAAAAAGAAGTTAAATTTAATCAATTAAGCATTTTTTTAAAATAAAAATAAAAAAAAGAAAA
>Ga0209700_100902_pt1 | contig 59767 bp, 41 predicted proteins | sample SiratroredBW_FD_187528 | JGI IMG/M metagenome (GOLD analysis project Ga0209700, IMG submission 187528) | Root nodule microbial communities of legume samples collected from California, USA - Siratro red BW (SPAdes) (version 2) | ecosystem: Host-associated > Plants > Roots > Nodule | place: USA...
ATATATTAAATTTTTTGTCTTCATAGAAAATAAAATAAAAGCTCTAGTAAAAGCAATCATGACTTATAATTTATTCTTTGATGGTGAAGATCATTTAGATTTATCGGAAACTCTTTATATACCTATTTTATCTAAAAATTTGAATTTATTGTTAAATATTGATATTGATGAATATTGTTTTAATTTTGATAATGGATGTTTAAGTTTCTTTTAAGTGTCTTTTAAGAATCATGTCATTGCTACTGAATTTCTTTATGATGATATAAATAGAATTTGAATTTGAATGATTTATACACTGAAACACTTATGACTCCTCATCATAATGAATATATTTTGAAAATTTATTTGAATGAAGTAGAAAGGTAAGTAGATAGAAATGTAAAAATTATCAGTTTTGACAGAGGTGATCAGTATTACTAAATATGTTATGAAAATTAGCAACACCTAAGTCCATTTGCTAAAATTTTCCAAAAATGTAGTATTTGTACGCAATACATAATGTCACATATATCATAACAAAATGGTATATCAAAAATGTATATTAGAATATATTATAAATTTTGTATATAGTATTTAATATTCCAAGATATCGTAATTGTTGTTGTTCAACTTTTTTAATTGAGCTAAACCTTTTTCTCAATGAAAATTCAAACATTAATTTGAAACCATATACAGTTAATAACAATGTAATGATTTACTTAAACCTTAGTACTGGACCATAAATAAAATTATTTAAGTTATATAGGAGACCATACTCATTTTATAAATGAGTTTTTTTACGACATTTCAAATTATTAGCACAGTTTTAGTAATTAATTACTGATAAATTAAATTTAAAAATATGAATAATGGACGATGGTTTTGAAGAAAATCATATTTAAGATATTGTTATATATGCTAAATTTGAAAACTTTTATTTTCATATTTATTTCTTAAAGAGGTATCTATATATAATATTTAATCATATTATTAGTATTACCCTTGATTAATTTTGCTTGCGTTTAACAATTGAGGTGAGGACGAGAGGGATAAGAATTCAAAATTTAAAAATGCAGAAACAAAAGATGCACGTGGAGCCTAAGATGTCAGACAAATTTCAACACAAGGAACACAACGTACCGTATTACTTAATATTTAGCAAGAAACACAAAAAATTGGACCACCAGATACAGAGAGAAAGATAGCTACCAATTGTAGTCCATAAGCTTTTCACAATTGTAATTTCCATTAATTTTCTTAACTTTTTTATTTTCAGCAAAGCACGGGAAAAATTGTTGATGGTTGTAAGTGTCACCATATCAAAGCACATTCGATCATGATTGTTAATGAAAATTGTTATTCTAGGTTTATATATGATTATATATGATGAGGGTTGTAATTAGAACCTCGTTGTATCCCAACTTTTTTTAAAAAAAGTATTTATTTTTTGTTGTTTTTCTTAATTAAATAACATGTTATTACATTCGTTGTTCAGCCAGCCAAAGTTAATAATATCATGTGAAAGCATAATTCAATAATATATAGTTCAAGAAAAAATAATATTATAAAATGAATTATATAAAAAGTATTGAAAATATAAAATATTAAATCTCAAAAACATGAAATTAAATTTACTTAATGTAATATAAAACTAATTTATATTGTTAAGTAAAATAAACTAAATTTACGTATTCAATTAATCAATGTAAGACAAATATATTATACAATCTTTATTTTACGGAAATAAACTAAACTTTTACAAGTTTACAAGATTAAAAAATTATTTTAACATTACTACTTTCAAGTTTGCATATCTTTTATGAAATTTTGACAACAAAATGCTTAAATTATGAACTTTTAAAAAATAAAACACTTTTTTGTGGTCAAACATTCTTAAACATTCTCCATGATGATAAACAATAACAACTATATAAAGTGAATGATGAGAAGTAAAAATATTCATAAAAAATAAGAAAATGAATAATAATGGTGAAAAACAAATGCAACTAAAATCTACACTTAACTGAGAATACGATGATGATTTCAAAACAAGGTTTATTGCAAAGTTAAAAAAAATACAAAAATATTACTGATAAAGATTTGACAACAATTCACCTAAAACTGTTATAGTATATAATTATGATTTTGTAATTTTTCACTAGTATATATTTGTGCTTTATTTGATTTAAAAAATAAGATATCTCTTTGAATTTTTTAATTCAAGTCGAGTTGAAAAAAAGTAAAGTCTCTGTGTATCTTTTAAGTTAATTGAAAATTAAGAAAATTTATTTTCAAATAGATCTAAAAATAGTGCCAAAATATATTGAGACAATGTCGACTAAAATCTAAAAGCTATTGTGTGTTCCCATGTGAAATTCAAACACACTTAAGGTACTCAAAATCAACAACAATTAGAAATTAAGGGGATGGTTGACTAAGATTCACTTTATTTTTTTTCTTTTGGTCACGTGTGATTACTCACCAAAATTTTCTCATTATACTTCGTTATAATTTTAAAGTATTTTGTCAAACAATTCAACAACAAATTATCTACTAGAACGTACAACATATAGAAAGTTATTTGAATTTAATTTATTTAAAAAATGAAATCATATATTTTAGTTTAGCGTATATTAGAATGAAAGACTAAACTGATTAATATGAGTTTGTAATTAATCAGATAATATCATTTATATTTTTTAAGGAATTAAATTGAGTCAAAATTATTATTATATTTTGGGATTAAACTGGAGGGTCATCTTTTGTTTATCCTTGCGTTGAATAGAAAAAGAGAGAACTAGCATGTGCTAGGGCATTAATTTATAAACAAAAAACAGAAGGGTTTTATAAGAAAACGTCATAAGTATATATATATATATATATACATTATTTATTGTAATAAAATAAGTAATATTTAATAACATATTCTATTAATATTAAATACCTTTAATAATTAAAATATGAGAATATCTGACATATTTTGAAGAATCATGTGTCTTGTACAATGAATTAAATCTGTCTATGACTAACAAAATAAAATATAATAAAAGTTCTTTAAAAGTATTCACACAAAAACTAATTTTCGGGATAATAATTCGAAAAACAATACCTTAATCTGTAATTTTATTTAATTATAATTATATTTTCTCATATAATAAATTTATTAACTTTTATAATATCATGTTAATAAAATTAAAGATAATTTTAGTTGATTGATAATCATATCATATCTATTAAAATTTCAATAATTACTTCTAATACTCTTATTGTAAAATGGAAAATAACTTCAAAAAAGAAATCAAGATAATTTTTATTAAAGAAAAAAAATTGTATTTACACAGTACATGTTGAGCTCCAATACTAAAACATGGAGTTTTAACTATAATTAAAAATTCCTGTGAAGATGGTTATAAAATTACGGTAATTCAAGTTATCATATAGTGTTTAGATGGGTGGTTGAACTATAAATGAAGATGAGTTGAAGGGGATAAATTATCTTTGGTTAAGGTGATCTACAGTAAAAATTTGTAGGATTAGATATTTGTCGACTCCTCATTTCATGAAGAGATTTAGACCGAGAGCCAATTCAACATTTGTCAATTTGCAAAAATATCTTTGCATCCCTCACATTTGACTACAATTTTACTGTGTTTGTGAGTTGAGATGTTGTGCAAGTCGAGGTGATCCTGTATGGGAAGCTTTGTGATGGTTCGAGTGGCTGGTCATATAGAGTGGCTGAGGAACAATGTCTGACTGAGAGGTTAAAGAAGACGAAAACTATGAAACATGTACCTAATCAATTAAGATTATGTTTTATTTAAATTGAATCCATTTATCCAATAAAATAAAGAATTGGTTAGTAAGGATAATTAAAAAGAATTGTCACAATACTCAAATTAATCTTATTTAATTTTTAATTATTTTTAGTATAAGGAAAATTTTGTAATCTTATATTTTTATCAATTAAAAAAAAATCAATCATATCTATTACATTATTGAGAGACTTTCTACTCAAATCTCATAATCTATTATTTAATCCAAACAATTCAATCTACTCTCTTGAATCTTTCTCAAATCTATACAAATCTATCTCCTTAAATTCATATATCCATCCAAACAAAGAATAAAATTTAAGATTGTTAATGACAATTTAACTCATGATCATATGCAAATATATCATGATAATTATGATATATGATAATAGTTGTGAAGAAAAATTGTTGTATGTTTAAATTTTATTTTACTTTATTTGTTATTGGAGAGACATATAACAATAAAAGTATAAATTTTTTGAATTAATTTTACGTTAAAAAAATAATCAGTACAAACAAATATAATTCAATCTATTTCATAATCATACAAAGTATAACATATATTTTGAGCGTAAACAAAAATTCAAAAATTATCAAAAACAAAACAGATAAAGAGCATAAGTAAACGTACAAAGATGAAGATAATTCAATGAGAACATGGATAGAGATAACATAAATCAAATCAAAATACATCGATGAAGGTACTGAGAGTGATGCAACCAATACTGAGACAGTAAATAATGGCGAACTCCAACAACACTCACAAACACTTACAAAGATAACATGAATAGTAAAGATAGATACAAAGATCAAAAAAAGAGAAAAAAAAATTAAAAAGAAAATGTAAAGAGAAGGTGTTCATCATTGTGAACACAATTAAAATGCAATTATCTGGATATATTTAATTTAATTACAAAATTGTCATGTCAGGAATATCTCCTCACTCATTTTACCTCATGTATCAACCAATGATTTTAAAACAATGTAAAATTACATGTCAAATTTATTTCTTGTGGTTTCATATTTTATTTTCTTATTATCTGTCTACAATAACTATGAGAGAAATAGGAGAATCATAAAAAACTCTAATGGTGAAAAAAAAAAGAAAAACAGAGGGAGAAGAATCGTCAACAAAAAGGGATAGACAGAGACCAATTAAAGCCGAAAAATGAAGGAGTAGAAAATGTTAAACTAGAAACTTCGGATGGAGTGAGCATGAAGGTGGAAATTTCAACTGTGAAGGAGATGATGACTGTTCAGTTTAGACATTCATCCACGAGAATGACACTGACAATTTCATCCAATGTTACCAGCCACATCTTGAATCAAATCATGGAGTTGATGTGTTAAATAAATATGATCAAGAAATGCAAACATTATTCAGAGCAATAGTTTTGAGTTTGTTTGTAACTTCTTTGCTATAGTTCACAATCTTATACCTAAAAGAGACTAAGTTTCAGAAAACTCACGTCACGAAAATTGAAATGAATGTTTCAATTTTATTCACTATTTTTCGATATTATACATGACTAAGTATTTTTATTTACTATTTTATTAATATTTAAGTGCTACCTGTATATTACATACCATTACTTTCTAAGGTAGCGTGTCCTAATCAAGTGTATAACTTATAAGTTTAGATGTTTAGCATTAGTCAAAGCATAAACCTTAACAAGTTTCCATATTTCTTTCTCAAGTACTGTTATACATTTTATGAAAAATTGTATAATAAATGTTTCATTGGACAATATAAATGTATGCACACCCTTAGAACTTCAACACACTATAGCACAAGATCAAAGAAACTGCTAAACCAGCAATTCTGGTGGGAGTAATCTTCGCTTCTAATTTGCACCCCTCCTAAGATTGACTATGAAATAATCTTAAGTACTTAAATTTTCTCCTATAGAAAGCCTCCTCCCAAAAAAGTAAGAGGTTTAACTTAGGAACCAATGGTTGCCACTTTAGGCACATGAACAGGAAACTCGTGAATCTCATCCATCCAAGGATTTTTCTCCTTCGCAGGATTAATGGTCCTCAATGCACGCCACACAGCACTGTTGCACTTGAACCCAGACCCAAATGCAATCTGCCAAGTCCTGTCACCTTTTCTGATCCTTCCTTTTGCTTCAGTGTAGGCCAGTTCATACCACAAGGAACTGCTGGAAGTATTACCAAACCTGTTGAGAGTCATTCTTGAAGGCTCCATGTGCCAATCACTGAGCTCCAGATTCTTCTCCAACTCATCCAACACTGCTCTTCCTCCAGCATGGATGCAAAAGTGCTCAAAAGCTAGCTTAAAGTCAGGGATGTAGGGCTTTATTTTCATCTTGAACACTTTTCTAGCCACCAAAGTTGCAAAAAACAAGAGCTGCTCTGACATGGGAAGGACTAATGGCCCCAGTGTTGTGATATTGGTCTTCAGGGCTTCTCCTGCAACAGCCATTAAGTCCTTCGAGAGTGACACACCAATTGTTTTCTTCTCATCCTCTTCTTGGAAAACGCAACCATAGCATTTATCATCTGCACCCTTATGAGTACGCACTGTGTGGATCAATTGGTATTTGGCTCTTCTGCGATCAGAAGACCTGTTGGAGAGAAGGACCGCAGCTCCACCCATTCTGAAGAGACAATTTGAGACTAGCATTGACCGGTTGTTGCCAAAATACCAGTTTAGAGTGATGTTCTCCATGCTTACCACTAAGGCATAAGAGTTTGGATGAACCTATACATAATTATCATAAAGAAGTGAATATTAGCCATTAAAATTTCGCAATAGAGCAATCCTAAGTAAAGAAAAAAGGAATCACATGTAGTAAGATCATGTGTAACTTCAATTAATGACAACTGAGGTGTTAATTTGAAATTAAGTTTCATTTCCGCCAATTGTGTCAGTAAAAAACTGTTAACTGTTAAGGGATGTAAACACATCCAAAAGGGTCTATATCTATTGGATACTCTTAGCTCGCACCGCATTAATTAAATAGGGTGGCAAAATGGATGACCTAACAAAACTGCCACCAAAGTTGACAATGAACAGACCAACTGGACATGTGGACAACTGGGGCAGCAATTGCCACAAGAAACATTATGCATGAAGGTCACTTGTGGTCCCACCTGATGCTTTTATTGAAAGTCCTATTACATAAATAATAAGCTCCTTTTGATTTTTAATTTGGCTACATGAAGATATAGACCACAAAGACATGCATGGTAGACAGTTACAACAACTTAAATAGATATGAAGTGATATCTTAATAATCATGAGCATAACAGTTCGTGTGACTAAAGAAGGGAAGAAATTTTTTGTTTTGAAGTGCAAACAAACCTGGAGGAGCTGCTTGGCAAGGTCTATGGAGATAAGGCCAGCACTGCAACCCATGCCACCTAGATTATAACTCTGGATATTCCCTCTCAACTTGTAGTGGTTCACGATCATTGCAGAGAGAGATGGTGTGGGGTTGAACAAGCTACAATTCACCACCAAAACCCCAATATCCTTTGCCTTCACCCCAGTTTTTGCCAGAAGCTGGTCAATAGCTCCAAACATTACTTGCTCCGCTTCTTTTCTTGCTTCAGCCATACACGGGTTTGGTGGGACACTCAAGATTGCTGGAGGCAAGTATGTCTTCTGCCCCAAACCAGACCTCTCAAGTATCTTCTTCTGGAAGGACAAGTTCTCCTCTGAAAACACCCCGGTTTTGGCAGACCTGTCCATGAAAATCTCCCTTGTGCAAGTGCAGTCTTGCTCCGGCTTATAACATGCAAAGTCCACCAAGTAAACACCTCTTGGACGGCTCATGAAGTAAAAGGTGACAAGGAACACTAAAAGACTAGAGCATACGGTCACCGAGACAAGATTGAACTTCAGGTTTTCCCATAGTTGAGCAACATCTTGGTAAGAGATAGTTGAGAGATGAGCAGAAGCTACGCCAATAAGGGGTATGAGCAGAAGGTACATAGCATTGGAAATCAAATAGTGGTATCCAAGCTTGACATACTTAAGTCTCACAGATAGCAGAAAGTTTGGAAGTTTTCTTCTTTCTTGTGAAGCTGCTTCAACGGATACGTTTCCTGAATCCCGGGTTTGATCTGCCATGAGGTTGGGGAAGGAATGCAAATGCAAGTGCAGAAAATACAAAGGACTCTAGCTTTTGGCTTTGTGTCTCAAAGGGCAAATTTTTGTTTGGAAAAGTAGTAAACTTTGGAAAAAGTTATTGTTAGGCTAAGAATGTGAATGAGAACAAAAGTTGAGGAAGATGAATGGTTTGGAAAATAATGAAAGAAGGGAGGGTTTTAAAGGGTGTGAGGAGAGAGAGAAGATGGGGAGGTGGAGGATAGTGGATACAACTACCCCAACGAACTTTTAATGGTTACAGAAGGGGGCATTGAATAAGCCAACTGGGAAGTGTTTTGTTTAGCCTTGGTGTTTCATTTTTATTGCTGCTTTGCCACTTTGTGATAGATTCAGAGAAATGGGTAGAGCACTGCCATACTGCCATACCACCCACATGCATGCGTGTTAATGGAGTCCTTCTGTAGATTGGTAAACAGTCTTCCGTTTGGGTCAAAATCACACGTTATTGATTGGTGAACTATAAATAAACAAAAATAAATGATGTTTATACGTCTCCTTTCTTCTAGTTTAGTAATTCTTCTTCTTCCTTTTAACTTCCTTTCTTTCACAAAACCAAGTTTCTACCCCATACTCCACAATATAAAATACTTTCCATTAGGGTGGGGTGAAAAAAGAAGGAAACCGCCATGAGATTATTTGGATGTAGAAAAAGTGGATATAAATGACTGATAATTTTATAGTATGTAAATGATAGGAGTTACACATGAGTACATTTTATTAATTTCATCGTATTTAACAGTTTTATTATTAAAATACCATTCATTTAATAGTATTTTCCATTCACGATATCATGGTCCAATCAACAGTATTCTAGAAGGACAAAAATTGTTGAGCTGAAATTTGTAAAATTAAATTATATATTAACTAATTAATGTGAAATTATTTATTTATTGTTAAGTTTAGAGTATTATTTAAAAGAGAAAGGTTAGATATATACCATTTTAAAAATATATTATTATTGATAAAAAAAGGAGTTGTGAGCTAATGACTTTTTATTTCATGATTCTCTCTCAATTTTATATTTTTTGATAAATTTTAACGGTTAAGCAAGTGTGTTAGATAGTGTGTTTCTAACACTTTCTTTTAGTTAAAATTGATTAGAAACTATAAAATCATTAATGAAACTCATTATAATATGTAAGACATTTTATGTGTTTCTAATAAATTTTAGTTATAAATTTAAAGGAGCATGTTACTAATATTAAATGTGGATGCTACTAATATGTCTATAATGATTAATTAAAATCTAAAATCATTCTTAAAGAAGCGGAGAGACCAAATACAATGAATTAAAAGGTTTAGAAAAGTAAGAGTCTCACTTTTTTTAGCTGTTAATTGTTTTGATTTATATAGATAAATTTATACGTGATTAGTTATAGTTCATATTTTAGCCTGGTTCTTTAGAATAAATATTTATTAAATAAAAAATTTTAATATGTAAATTAAATTATAGTTAAAGTTTAAAATTAACAAATATAGTTGAATATATAAACTAAACTTTTTATATTTACAATGAAAAAATTAATATATGTAATAGTGAGAACAAAAAACTTGAAGATTATAGTATAAAATAGTGCCAAGTTTTTGTTTTATTAATCTACACTTAAAGCCAACTAAATTTGGAAATGCACATTTTGGGGATTAAGCACTGTATTTAATTTATTCCATTATTCAACTCCACTTTTGCCTCTTACTAGTATAATCATAAGTAGGATTTGTGTTTGTCATTAAAATGCTATAAAATCATTGAAAAGCCTATGACAATATCATCTCTTATCTGTACCATTTAATGATCTCACACATCTCAGCTTCTAGATGCAGTGCTATCAGCTTAATTAATAGGATCGCATTATTATTTTCAAGCCTTAATTGTGATATAAAAGTATTAATGGTAATGGCTATATATTTTTACACATATATTAAGTGATAGGCTAACTAACATATGTTTGTTATCTTCTCTAATTAGGTCTCATAATCAATTACGTGTCCAATTTTGTTTAGGTTTAAAACATTAATCTTAGCACAACACAATCTCGTGCTTGATAGTGAATATGGAGTATTGGCTAATTTGGCAATTAGGTAAATGTTTTGTTGAAAACATTCATATTATGTCTCACTACTAATGCTATTGTTTCAATTGTATGATGTAAACAGAAATTGCTAGTCTATAATAATAATAATGAAAGATAATATTGTTGTATCATACACTAATATTTATCTTGAAGAAAAATAAATTAAATATAATTCAAGGGTACCCTAATTCATGCCAAGATGGTTGTTGATAATTATATGTAATTTTAGTTGGAAATGATATCATCAAGAATACATACCATATTTAATTTTGTATTGCTGAAAAAATATTTCTTTTTTATTATAATGTCATAAAATTAAACCTTGCATACATTCATTTTCTATGAGAAGTATTCTTTCTTTAGGTTGGTCTACTACTTTCATGATTATCCTATAAACTTTTGTTTGGTTTTATAAGATGATATGATTGAGAATTAGCTAACGGATTCAGTGTATATATAGGACAGCTAATTTTGATACAAGTATCAGTTGGTATAAAATTTAAAATTTTGAATTTTAAATAAGATAATGTATCATGTGAATAAAAAAAAAATTTTCTAAAAGTTTTTTTTTTGTTTTCCCAACAAGTTAAAAAATGTAAATGAAACCTATTAAAACTTGGGTTATATATATATATATATATATATATATATATATATATATATATATATATATATATATATATTTTTTTTTTTTTTTTTTTTTTTTGCTTTAAAGCAAAATTTATAACTAGATGTTATAAATGATGTAAGATAATAAACTCATAAAAACAAATTAAGACTAATGTTAAAATAGCACAGATGATGAGTTGTTCAACATGTATATGAAAAATAATTATAATTGTTTTTACTAATACTTGCCTTGTAATATGTTCAATATTAAATATTTTATATTAATAAATACATATAATATTTGTTATAAAGGTATTAAAAATATTTGCTTAAGATATAATATTAAACGCACTCAAGTGAAAGTGTATTGATTAAAAACAATAATTAATTTGCTATAATCCTTATAAATTTATTTACTTTAAAATAGTTTTTAACACGTGAGACAAAATCAGTTATGAGTCAGACGTGATTGGTGAAAATTTAAATATAAGCAAAAAAATGTATTATTGGTGTTTTTATTTATTTTTAGTTAAAATTAGATTTTTTTACTGGATAATCTACCCTGAAATTTAATAGAATAATTTATCGCACAGTTCATCATGATAAAACTTTGATTGTAATTTAAAATGATACCGATAAATCTGTATGGAAGTTTTGCCCTAAAATATAGTATAACTATGTTTATCAAATGATAAAAGAAAATAATCTTAAGAAAACTTATTTTTAGTTTTTAAAAGTATCTTAAAGTTCATTTAAAATTTTCCCTTTTAAAATATTCCGCTTTTGATCTTACATTTATCACACTAAACTTACTTTAAATGTCAATAATTATTTGATAACGTTAATTATGTTCAATATCTCATATTTTTTAAAAATTGAGATTAAAAATAATTTAAATTAGTCTTCTTGTATTTCAACTCAGAAGTTGTTATTAGTAGATTTATGTCTCAAATGATTATTAGTTAGTCATAGCTAATAACTCAGAAAAATAAGAAAGAGAAAGAGAGACTATGAAAAGTAAGATGAGATTAAGAAAGCTTTCAAATTTTGTAAATTATTACATCATAAAATATTTCTTGATTTTATTGAAATATTTTATAATTTAATAGTCATCTGAAAACATATCGGAAGTAATTCATAAATGTAAAAATGACATGAAAATTTCTAATCAACATATATCACTTCATAAGTATAATAATGTAAACTTTTCCGAGGTTAGAAGAATTCTTAATAACTTAATTACGTGTCATGATTTTTTTTCTCTCGTATAAACATTCTTCTAATCTTTTTCTTTCAATTTTGACAATATTTATTTCAATATCCATCCACTACTCATCTTGTTAGTTTTTGTTGGTAAGAATGTTTCTCTTTTAAATTATCTTACATTTTTCAAATACAAAACTGTAATAGAGTTTTCAACAAGAATATCATAATAGATATTAATAATATTATTTACGTTAAAATAAATATCAATCAAATAACCATGCTTTTTTTTCTAATTTTATTATTTTTTATTTTTTAAATTTAAACAATTAATACTTTATCATGTTTTAACTTTTGCCTTCTCCATGAGAATCCAAACAAAAACTAAATGATGGAGCGATAATTATGAATACAGATGGAACTGCGCACACAAGAAGAAATAATAAAAGGTGAGTAACCGTCTCAACAAGTTGACCTGAAGTTCAAAGTCACCGCTTAGGCTCTACCGTGTTTGGACGTATCTGTGGAATACGTGTCAAAGTTAACGGCAGCTCTCCCTGTGGGACAGCTTCATCCTCCAACAAAAAACCCATAACTAACTATTCCTCTTTCAACAAATTAAATGCTCCAACTTCCCACCAAACCAAACACCCCCACTTTGACCTTTGCATTGCCATGTTGCACCATGTGAACCACACTCTCCTCTCATTTTTTAAATTGCACAAGTAATTGGGTAATTTTGGGCATAAGATTATTTGGTGCTTCCATTGGGAGTTGGCAATGGTAGACACGAATTATGCCTCACACGAAACAACCTACCATCCATTTCCCCAATTGCCTTCTCCTATGTTATCTTATCATATGCTCCATTTTTCTAAGTTCCAAAGTACTTCCACTACAATTTAATGTCACATTTTCCATACTTCAATCTTTGTCTTTTCCCTCCCAATCAATGCCACCCTCTTATTTCTTCCTCTCACCTTTTCCTCTTCACTACTCCAATCCTTTCACTTGGATCAAAACTTCAACAAACTGCCCACTCAAAGCTTTATTTTGCATGCAAGTGGAACATTTAATATTGTTTTAAAGGTAGTAGTTATTTCATGACTATTTTTTACTAAGTTTATCCTTCTATGTATGTTATTTTGACAAAAAATATATATATATTAAGAGTTTACTTGCACATATATGAATATATAATATTATATTGTTATGCTAAATCAATCATATTAAAAAACTTAACAAATTTTAATATTATATATTTTAATAATTTTATTTAATAGGAGAATTCCACTAATGCTTCTTTTAAATGAGTTCCTTCAGCATTAATACATGTTTCCCTCCTGCATAATCAATAAACAACTGTAATACTAGTTAGTTGGAGAGATGGAAAACATTAGACCCATAGATATTCAATAAATAGGTCATGAATCATTTATACTGATTTATGATTTTTTTTCTTCTCATATATTTTTCGTTTTACTTATTTCTGACTAGTATATATATTGTTTTAAAAAAATAAAAATGTATGTACTCTAAAATTTTAATGAGTTGAGAACATTACTTATTTATTTAATTAATGATAAATTCATTTAGGGTGAATCAAGTTTAATAAATTGATATTTTTATTTCACATTTGTCTATATAACCTATATAAAAATATCTATTTAGTAAAAAGAAGATAATTATAAACATGTTAAAAAAATTGGGTTAAGTAGGAATATTGTTCATTATTAGTTATTTAAATTCAATACTAAATCAGTTAATTTATACTATAAGTGTTTTTTTTTATAAACAATCAACTCAAAAATTTGTTTTTATTTTTGTATTATTTTTAAAAATCATGTATTGTTACAGGCAATGCCGCTAATTTAAAATTTTAAATAAAGTGACCAACATATGTTTTTTTTTGTCATAAATTATTTAAGAAACACTAAAGGGTTATTAACCTGATTTATTTGAAAAAAATAACTTTTCGAATAATCTTATATTTTTTAATGATATTGTAATTAATTTGTTTCTTTATTATAAGAATCGAAATAATTTAAAATAGAGCTTAAGTTTGATTAGGTAAGATATGAATGTAAGTGAAAGTGGTTATAATTTGATAACATCTTAGGATATACAAACTTCGCTATAGTTTTGGTGCAATGAAGGTAATTTGATGAATGTAACTTAATCACAGTGTTTTTAGTTTTAGTGCAATGAAGGTATTCTGTATGATAATATTCATAGCGTTTTAATTTTTCATATGTATAGTATGTATGATAACAATTTTTAGAAATTTGTGATAATGATGTTAGGTTTAAAATATAGTTAATGTTCTTAATATACATTATTTAGTTAGTAATTTGTTATATGAATGAGATATTTAATATACATTATTTAGTTAGTAATGTGTTATATGAATGAGATATTTAATTATTGAAAGAGATCAAAATGTTGAATTTCTACTGTTTATGTCTGTGAAATTTTAAATGAGTTGTAATAAGACATAATATACTTGTAAAGAAATGAAACTGAGGACAAGTATCTTTATTATTTCAAGTAAGATTATAATAATACTTGATAAGGTGCACTACTAAAATGTTTTCAATTATAATTTTTAAGTTGATTTGAGTTATATTAGATATATTTAATGTTTTGGTAGTTAAGATGTAGAACGGGTTACAAATTGGTCAAATTGGTTTAAGATGTTCTTATTTAAGAACAAATTATTTAATTATATGTATCAAAATTGAATTGGAATATTTTTTTTATCCAGTTTGACCATATACATTTCTATATAATTGATTTTTGCATTAGTTTATTGAGCAAAATTCATTTATTTGAAACCCTAAAAGACTTTTAGTTGTTGGACAACCATTTGTTCATTGAACAATTCATTCTTAGACAAAATTCAATTCAATGAAAATCCAATAGTTTTATTCATTAAAAAATTAAAACTTCTTTAGACGAGCAAACTTTTAACTAAGAGTAGAATGGTGACCGATGAACTTAAACATATACTTAATTCACTTAGCAAGTAGAATTGTAGTTGAACAAAGATACTATTTTCTAGACTTTAAATAATATGTTTTATAATGTTTCTAAATATTAAAATTGTTTTTATTTCACTAAATTTTTATATTTTATATTTGAAATATTATTATAACGTGATGAATAATGAATTAAAGTTTATTAGCATTGAGTTTAAATGTGTATGAATAAAAGAATACAATGTTCATATTATGATATGACATGTAATATATTGTAAAAATAGTTATTTCTAGAGAAAAAAGAACACACTTGTAATGTGTATAAATAAAAGTACATGACTACTAATACTCATTTAAAGTAAAACAAGAATACATGGATTCTTACATGATCATGTTTGTTATATATTTTTCTCTGGGCTTCTTACCTCATATACCACATATAAAAGTTAATTTAGAGAAAAAGTGATTTATTGCAGTGAAAGTAAACAATTCCGCACTTTATTTTTTATATACATTACTGATTTCATCTCCATTTAAACAAGTCAAATTGGCAAGTTTAATGTAGACCTCTTAATGTATAAACTACTACGTACTACTTATCAGAAACAAAAATATGTCTCCATTAATAAATTGAAGGTGAAAAATTTATGTCTTACCTAAGTTCATTAAATTTCCAATGTAAAGAACAGACTTGGCCACCTCATTATCAATGTCAAATGCATAATGAATCTGTTACAATCTGTGAAGTGATAGCTGTCTTGCTGACAAAATTGAATTTTGGTGTGTCCTTTGATCTTTCATATTATATCCAGTGAGGTGTTGGTTTCGTGTTTTATACCAGGTCCAAGATACTGTTTCATGTTAGCTTTACCAAGTCCAAGTACTGGTAAGAGACTTAATTTCAGACATCTTTTACTTTTCACTACCTTTGTGTTCTTGACTCTGGTCAACGTGTCTCTCACTCAAATTATGAAAATGAGAAATTTTTAGTTGTATCAGGGCCTCTTGGTTCTACCCTTTCGTGAGATTCGGGTTATCAAGTGTAATAGCAGCCTTCCTTTTCCCACGGGCTATGTATGCAAGTAGGGGCATGGTCCCATGGTAATCAAACAATGATAATAACAGGATAAACAAGGTAGTTGGCACACACGTATTCATAACTGGCATCTAGCATGATTTTAGGGACTGACAATTTCAACACATGATGCAACATTAATGAGTTATACTTTTTAAGTCTCGAGATTTAATATTACTCTTTAGAAGTCGGGCAAAAGCTTTCCTTTTTCAAATTGAGATGAGATTTTCTTAATTCAATGAATTTCATACCTGACTATAGTATAGATTCAAAATGAAATTAGATGAATAAATATAAAATTTGCACGATGATGATGTTAGTGACTAATCCTAAAATTTGTATAATTAAAAAATAGAAATGATGATACGTAGAATTATAATTAGATAGAAAAATAACATAAAAGTAAGTATCATAGACAAGGAGGTTTGATAAGTTTCAAGGATCATCTCAAGAATTAAGAATCTTTTTATAAGATCAAATAGTTCATGGAATAATCATAGCAGAGAAGTTTTCTCAATGATAGCTTTATCTATTCTATTCATTCTTAAATTATTTATATAATTTAATTTTTTTATACTTAAAAGAATATAAAAGAAAAATATAATCCTAGAATTACAAGCATAACTATTATGTCATAGTGGTGAGACTTTGTTAAGCTTGAGATTAGGAGTTCATAACATGATTCATTAATCTCATAAAAGTATTAGGAGAATTTGTCAAACCAAATGACATTATCTTTTACTCATATAATTCATACTTGGTTTTAAAAGTTGTTTTTCATTCATCATCTTCTCTAATCCTAATATGATTATATTCACTTTTCAAATCTATCTTAGAAGAGTAACATGATCCATACAATTCATCAAAAAGATAATCTAACTTGGGAATTGAATGTTTGCAATTCATGGTGATGTTATTGACAACTCTACAATCTAAACACGTTTTCTAACTTTCATCCTTTTCTAATACTAGAATTACTGAAACCCAAGGACACAAGCTCTCTTCTACCCAACCTTTATTCATCAATTCAACGACTAGTTTTTGAATTTCTTTGGATTCTTGGAGATTACTTTTGTATGTTGGCTTATTAGACAACACAACTCCTAAAATCAAATTAATATGGTGTTCAAATTCTCTTAATGGTAGGAGTTCCGATGATATGTCCTCTAGAAACACATCATGAAATTCTTGCAAAATATATTTAACTCTACTAACTTCAAGGTCAATACTCAATAGAGTAATTTCTTTTTTGTAAAGAATATACATAGATTTTCTAGTCAAAAATGCTTTCTTAATAAACACTTTTTACAAAAAGAGTGTTTGTTTTCTCTTTTTACTTTCAACACTTTTTTTTCCATCTTGTTTAGGACTCTCCATCTCTTTTTCTCTCTTTTCTTTTTATATTTTCTTTTCTTTCTTTCCTTTCTTGCTCTCTTTTTTCTCTCATTTTATTTTGATCCTCATAAACCTCTCTAGGTGATAAAGGAACAGGACTTTGCGGTCTTGATGAACAAATATGTATTTGTTAGTGTGACCATCATGTTGAGTGCAAGCAATATATGACTAGTCTTCATAGGAACCACATCACAAATGACCTTGTCTTTATACTTCCCAACAGAGAATACAATTTCTACTTATTTGTCAACCTTCAACTCTCCTTCCTCACTTAACCATTGTAATTTATATGGTCCAAGAGACGAGGTTTAGTCTCTAAGTTCATTTTGGTCACCAATTTGATGCTAACTACATTTGTACAACTTCCTCCATCTATGGCTAATGAACACACCTTTTCTCTGACACAACACCTAAAATGGAAAATGTTCTCTCTTTGGATGCCTTCATTTCCCTTAGCTACTCCTTCAAACATCTTCCTAATAGTGAACAAGTCCCCCTCTAGAATCTCTTCCTCCTCATTCTCACTCTCTTTACTAAATGATTTAGAATTGAAAGATTCACTTGTGATGTCACCGCTCTCCTTAAATAACACAGTCTTCTTAATGGGACATTCTGAAGTTATGTATCCTCTTCCTAGGTAGTTGAAATAGTTTATCTCATTGTTTCTAGTTTTCTTCGATTTATCATGATACTTGGAATAATATTCTTGAAATACAATGTTGGAACTGCTAGAAAAACCCATCCCTCCTTCTTATTCCCTTCCTTCCAACTTGAAGAATTAAAATCAGAATAACTCTTCTTCACACCCTTTCTTTTGAGATGTTGTTATACCCTAATGGCTGAATGTACCACTTCCTCCATCTATTTTTGTAGAAAATGAAAAAGAAAGAAAAAAAAACAAAACAAAAAAAAGCAAAAAGATAATAAAAAAAAATTATTGCCAATGATAATTAAGTTCTTTAATACATTTTGGACCTAGAAAAAAAAAAGACCAATTCTGCTTAACTAAGTGTCTTTATTCTAGTTTTGATTCTTATCTATCTTATTTTGTTTCATTTGGTTAGGAATTGTGTCTTGTCTTCCTACATCATCAATTGTGTTTTTCTTATCCTAAGTGTCTAAGTATCTTTTCTAATAGATCATTTTTCTTGTTTGTTTCATGTTTGTCTTGCTTGTTGTTGGTAGTGAAATTGTTCTTTACTATTTCTCTTGTGTTAGTGCTATACTTTTGTTTTAAACCTTATTAATTTTTAAAAGTAGTTCTTGATTATTTGATTCTTGTAAGAAACTTAAATGGAGAACAAGTGGAAAAGGACAAGAGTCCTTTTGATGGAGAACCATTAGTTAAAGAATAAATTGAACCAGTAACTCATGCACTGGCTAGAAGAATGGAAAAGAAAGGGGAAGTTCAGAAGACTCTTCTTTTGAGAAGAGTAAAATATTAGAGTTTCCATTTCTTTTTTTCTTATCTTGTAAAAATTGTAAATACTAGAATAAGGTTTTATGGATCTTGTATTCTGAGTCAGCTAGTGTATGATTTTTAATTTTTGGCCTTGTATTTAGGCCAAGGTTGGTAAAAGACAAACCCTAACCCTTGGAGAGAGAAGTTTGTGCCTAGGTCAAAAATCCCTAGCATGGAAAGCAAGCTACCATAAGAGCTCACTTAGGGCTAGGTGACACTCCTTGTCATGCTTCCCTTGCTCCCTTGCCACATGGCACTCTCTTAATGGAGAGGATTCTCTTCATTCCTAACTTGACACTTGTCAACCTCTCATTCGGGAAGATTTTGAGACTGACAAACAACTTAGGGTTACAGTTAGCTTAAGGTTTAACCAATAAACAAAGGTGTTCTCCTCAATGTACCAAAACGAAATTTGATAAACAAATATGAAATTCACATGATGATGATATAAGTAATAAACCCTAAAATGTGCAGAATAGGAAAATAGAAATTTTGATATGTATAATTACAATTAGATAAAAAAAAAGGATATAAAAATAGAAACCACAAACAACGAGGTTTTATTTGCTTTAAGGATCACCACAAGAATTAAGAAATTGTTAATAAGATCAAATGTTCAAGAAAGAAGCCTAATAGAGAAGTTTTCTCATCTCAAATGATAGTTAAATATTCTGTTTATTCCATTCATTCCAAAATTATTTATACAATTTAATTTTCTTGTTAACGATAGTTAATTATTCTGTCTATTCCATTCATTCCAAAATTATTTATACAATTTAATTTTCTTGTTCTAGGAAGTGTATAAAGGAAAAATATAATCGTAGCATTACAAGTATGACTCCTATGCCTAAGTGGTAAGTGAGGCTTAGTTAAGCTTGAGGTTGGGTTAGGGCTTCCATTTACTCATGGATTGGAATTCATGGTTGTCAAGAGCTTCAACCTGATCAATGATGTCCACATCACTTTGACATGCATGTACATTGCAATTTTTAAGCAATTCTTATGTAAAAACCTTGTTACAATACATTATTAATCTATGTGATTTTTATTATCACTATAAAATTCGATAGACTTATTGATTATATAACATTGAGGATAGCTTAAAAGCTTCCAACACAATCATTGTATACAAAAATATAACGAAGGATTAGCTAATATCCAAATCCATGAAAACGAGAACTTTACTCTGTTTACTCAAAAAAATAAAACACTACACTGAGAACACAAAGAGGTAGATGAAAATGCTTGGAATTTAGTTGAACTTCAAAGACGATCTTCGTATTGAAGAATTAGCCATTTGGTCAACGGCAATATCCAAGAAAAAGTGGGGCACATGCATCCAAGTAGGATAATTTACAAAGTACACAAAAGATTAAGAAAATTAATTAGAACAGAGTTGAAGCACAGATTACTACTAAAGGACAAGAATTTCACTCCAGAACTCCAGAAATCGCAGAAGATGATGACTTTGAATAGCGTTCAAGCAATGATAGTACCTTGGCAGCCTTTCTCCTGAGGTGACCATCTCCATATATATTCATGCCAGTCAAACCAATCAGACGTGATCTAGCTGTTGTTCCATAGTATTCTACCATTTCCTTTGACACAAACACCTTCTCTAACAGTCCTAGAGCTTCTGCCTTGAGAGAATCAGTTCCCCAGTTCAAAATGTCCAACAAGGATCTTATGGTATTATTCTCATGCAAGAAACGAGCTCCCCTTTGAGGAAAGTCTTCCAAAACCAATGTGGAAAGTGTCTGTATTGCTTCATAAGCAGTTGCATGAACCTCCCCATGTAACAGCTTTATCAAGCCAGGTAAAGCCTTAGCTTCCAAAAGACAAAAAGTGCTGTTCACACTGCACACACTCCCATGTGCTGGACACAAAGGGACACGTGATGATCTGCAAAGCCAGCAACCAGTTGGCTTGGGAATAACTGTGAGCTTTGGAGTGCTCATAGAAAGATCACCAATGAAAGCTGCTGCTCTTGCCTTTGCTGTGACTGAACCAGTGTTGAGAAAATCTACAAGCAAAGGATATATTCCGCGTTTAACCAAATCTCGCTGTGACTCAATATTTGTAGGGTCTGTGAACCTGAAGAGTGCACTGAGAGCATTTTCTTTTGCCTCCATTTTGCCAGTTTTCAAAATGCTTATGATTGCATCAAGTCCACCCAACTCAATCAACTTCATAGTTAGTTCTCGTTCTGATTTTGGCAGGTTAGCAAGTAAACCAGCAGCAGCCATCTGTACATTATCATTCTCCTCATTCTCAAGAAATCCAATCAAGGCCTCAAGCCTTCTAGGCCTTAAGAGGTATTCAACTACTCCATCTGGCTCGTGCTGAGAGAAAAGAAAGAGTAGAATTATGGAAGCCTCCCTGATTTCTGAGTCCGGATCATCAAGAAGTGGAAGAATTAGAGATGCACCATTGGCTGCAAGAATTGCTTTCTTAACCAAACTTGTCTCAAACTTGCAAATGCCAAGAAGTGCACGCAGTGCAGGCTTACGGATGTTGGGACCTAAGCTGGAACTCTGCTGCAAAGCTAGCACATTGGTGATAATGGAATCTAACTCAAGTTGTTTCCCCTCTCCATCAACAAAGAAATCAATTCCAGCACCATCTGAAGAAAGCTTCTCAATGATTTCTGAGCATTTGGTGATAATGAACGACCGTGTCCGAGGAGAGAACATTAAATCTAGAATAAGAGGAACTCCTCCAGATGCAGCAATAATTCCTTTATTAGCATGAGATCCTGCTAATTTAATCAGGGCTAACAATGACAAGTCTTTTGATTCAGTGCTTCCCGACAACATTTCTAGCAAAGGAGGTATAACTCCTTCTTTGCCAAGGAGTTTCAAGTTTGAATCATTCAACTCTAAATTAACAATGGCTTTTGTCATTGATATTCTTGATTCTGGTTCTGAGAAGATAAAAAAGAACAATAACTCATTATGATCAACTTACTAGTTACTATACAAGTGCTCTTTCTGTCAAAAGGATTGTAAATCAGTCAGGACTAACTGCTCTAAAGGTACCAGGACAATAAATATCTGTAGGATACAAACTAAAGGAAAAAGACTATCCTGATTTAACTGTGTCCACAACAAAATAGTGGAGTTATTACGCTCCTTAAATTTAAGAAAGTATATGACATTTACTATGTGATATTGAGAAAGTCAATTTTGTCATGGAGGATACATGCAGTACTTAAAAATTTGCATATGCATGAAAAGGATAAGAAGGTATGCTTTTACTGAGAGTTATTCACAAATATTGGGAAGTGTCATCCAGAGAGAAAATGGAATAGGAAGAGATTCTAAAACCGTTTCCTAAAAATCAATGATGTATACAAACTATTTTCATTGAAGTTATAATAATCATCCATTTCATTTTTTCAACAGAAGAACTTAAAGCATACTAGTTAACAACGTAGGATAATTCTGTATTTCCTTAGCTAGCTAGATGACATGACATCTTTGTCTTCCTCCAGAGCATGTGGAAGGGCTAATTCTACGCGCGCATACGTATACATACATACGTGTGTTTATATATATATAATGAGAAAATATTCATTGTACCATAGAAGTTGAAAATAATCAATATTCTTACCTTCAATCATGCGATCAACAAGTGGTTTATACCAGCCAAAATTAGCAGCAATGGTAATGGTTTCCTCGTTTAGTTCAAAAAGTTTCATCAAAATCTTTTCTGATACTTCGGCAGAATGGCTGGCAAGATTCTTTAGAATGGTAACAAGGGACCAAACTGCAGTGTGATTTTTAGAAAGCTTTTTACAGAGATATTGATTCCAACCAGATTGTTCTTCAAGCAGTTCATATAGCAGATCAATTGCAGCCTTGGAAATGCTAGAGTCACTCCCTAAGCAGGAAAGAATGTGATCCCATCCTTGAGATTCAGCCACTTTCTCCTATAAAATTTAATGTAAGTGTTAAATTTAAATTGATTTTTAGATTGCATGCGCGATGTGTGTGTAGCAATTAAAAGGAGTTTAGACTATCTCAGTGGTAAAATTGGCCCACTTTCTACTCAGGAAAGAATTGAGAGAAACTTCGACATAAAACATGGTAACATGAAATGAAATCAATGAGCCATGAGCGGCATATGACCTTTTAAGAACATCATGTTGAAAAAAATACAATCAAGAAAACATTTTCTCGCATTTGTCGTACCTATGCTTCTCCCATTCGTCCCTCTAAATCATAAATTGCAAATCCTCAGGAAGTGTGTGGTTTGATTGAAGCAAGAAAAAGAAACAGTTTGCTTACCTTGTTTCTTGTATTACCCTCTACCGCATCCTTCAAAGTTATCAAAATCTCCCTCTTCACTTCTTTGTCATCAGAGCTCCCAAGGATAGAGATAACAATATCAGTAAGCTCTCCAATAGAAATCCAATCCTTGTTAATAGAATTCTTTCTTACAAGATCCTGCATTTGGGCCAGGGATTCTTGCAGGTCAGAATATGATAATAAATTGTCCCTGATAGACCTTATTGTCAGACAATAATTAAGTTCTCTCCACTCTTCAATAGATAGTCTTAGAGGAATGTTAGACCTCAAGGTAGTATCTTCAAGAACCTCTTTAGTTTCTGGGTCTTTCATGTTGCCGTCGTAAAACCAAGCTTCAATAGCATGTCTCTCACATGTAGTACCAGTGCAAAGGCTGACAGGATCTTCCATAACAGCTCCAGTTATAGAACAATGGAAAGAATTGAGTGGGGGGATATGTTTTTCCCTTGAATCATATTTCTCTATCACCTTAACCCTTTCAAAGTATTGCCTCTCTACTTCTTCATAATCTCTGGCTGCATCTGCTCGAGAGAGTAACTGAATGATCTGATCCAAAAGAACACATTCAGCTCTTTCTTTCCTTTCAGAAGCTTCTTCTTTTTCCTTCCTAATGCTAGCCAACTCTTTGCTTATCTCCGAGGGTTCCACTGGCACCCCAACTGCCCTTGCTATCTCCTCTAACATGTCATTTGCAAAAGCCTGATCTAGTTTCTGTTCTCTAAGCCCCTGGTTCAACTTGTCAACAATTTGAATCTGGGACTGGGAAGCCTCAAACTCCACCCTTTGCATCTCATTTTGCAATCTATTGACCTGATCAGAAATTCTTGATAGAACTTCAGTATTTGCAATGGACAATGCAGCCAGAGACTTTCCAATATCCCTTGTGACTTGTTCAACCTCCTCTACAATGGATCGGCACTTAATCAGTAAGTAAAAACGGCCACGGTTCCTATACTTGTCCACCAAATTATTTGCCTTCTTAACATCTGCTTCAAGAGACTCCAGAGCAACCCTTGCGGCTTGAGAGTCATTCAATTCTTGAAGCTGCAATTCCTTTAGCACTGGCTCAATATCAAATAGATGTTTTGAAAGGGCCTTGAAACTTTCTTTACCAATAAGAACATCAGATGCTGCTTGAGCTGTTTTCAAGACTTGACTAGTTACCACTGTCAAAATTGTACCTATGGGAACGAGCTCCACCCCAGCCATGCTGAAAAGTCTATACTGAATTCTTTACTCAACAGTATAAACTGAACTCTTTCTATTGCCACGAAGCTTTTGAACTAATGAACCTGCAAATTGTATCTCTTTTTCCCTGGAAGCAAATTCCTCTAAATCAATTCTCTTATAAAGTACAAAAAGTTTCTAAATTAATTCTAGAACAGTCCATTTTGCAGAGAGAACAAAAGGATATTAACTAAATGAATACTAGTTCAACTATCTAAGATCATTCTATATACAACAAACATCATGCTCAAGCTCAATATATTAGGAATATGTGATTTTAACTTGTAAAATTGAGCTTTTGGGTATTTCTTACAGTTAGATAGGAAAATAAAAAGTAAACTATTATATTCAATTCAAACTTCTACAAGTGAAGTTGATCCAAAATGGTATTTTGTGTTTACAAAACTGTGGCAATGAATTCTTATCTCATCTGCTGGAAAATACAAAATATAATTCACAAGTAAATTGCTTGGGTTGTAATTCGTAATATTGGGCAGCAATTGTCCATAAATGTTTCTCTAGTTTTGGTTAGAGAAATAAATAAGGCTTTAGAATCAAACAACCAAATGCTTCAATTAGGGGATTGATAGATGGAGATTCAAGTTATAAACATAAACAAACAATTTCACAAAAATTACAAGACCTGACAATATGTACAGCGATCAGGGAGTTTGTATACCAAGATACAAGCTGTCAACATATTACAGAAAAACTAAGAAGTAGATTATGAGATTTTCAGAATTTCTTGTAATTAGGATAAAATCAATTTCATCAAAACTGCCATGATTTTACATTTATTTCTCGTTCATAAAAACTTAGCAATGCCTGATGTAAAACCATACTTATCAGATGACGAGGTGCCATTGCTCTCAAAATCCATAGTTTACTTTTCACTTAGTAATGTACTCTAATTTCACTTTTGAGTTCCCAACAACGCAGACAATTTAAGATGGACAGAAAAATCCCTGATAAAAAAAAAAAAAACTAAAAAATTGTACTTCAAATAACCCTTAACAGATTTCAAAATCAAGAAACACATCAAAGAAGGAAGTTATATTTATGAAACCTTTCAAGGAATAAAAGACCCATGTTTGAAAGGAAAGTGGAAGTCAGCTGCAAGTTATAACCATACATAGTTAAAAACATAATATTGATTAGCAACAGCAACAATAAGAAAAAAAAGAGAGTGGTGAAATGCATACCTCTTATACTCACTGAAGTTGGAAACTAGTGTTAGATTGAACTCAGAACTGATTTGTTTTGATTGGCATGAGGCACTGATGATAGTTGAGGAGATAGGATTTGAGGAAGTCAAGTCAATGGTGAGGAAAGCACCAAGAAAGTTGGATTTTGCAATAACTGTATGGGGTGCTGATATAAGTTTTAAAGTTGATGAGTGCAATGAGTGACAGTGACACATTATTTTCCTGGAATGTTACTCGCTTATTACGCTTAATTAGTTAAATGCGGTCCAGAGCGTAGAACACGATTTGATTTGGTCGTGTCAGTAGAGTTGACCCCAAAGTCTCTGCAATGCAAATCACTAGCACCGAAAGAAACAAGACATTTGTTAACTTATAAAGTTTATCACTAAATAAGACATTTTTTTTAATGTATGGAGGAAAGTAATAATAATTAAATTTTGATTTTTGAACTTAAACTCTTGAGTTTTCTAATAAGTGGGAGAAAGACACGGTCCGTACGTATTCACAACTCTGAATTACCTAATTCGTTATAACTAAGAAAAATAGTTAATTTAATTGATAAAATAAATTTATCCTAAACGTTTTATTTATTTTTTTCAAACTACCTTTGTCATTAATATTATTCTCTCTTCTGAATGTTTGTCAATTCACTATCTCACTGGTATCAATTAAGAATATTTTAATTTAAAATAATTATACAATGGACATTGAGACTTATAAAAAGAAACCAGTATCACTTCTAATTTGAGACTTGATAAGAAAGGAGAAATATTTATTAGCTATGGATTAAAATAATTAAATGTAATTTAATAAATTTAATTAATATAGAATTAACTAGTTTTAAAAAATATAGCTTAACGAAAGTAACAGTGATACATTTGTTTTCATATTGGCTTTTTAAATATTATTAAATGAAATTTTATATAGGTCTCCCTAATTTAGTATAACCTAATTTTTTAAAAAGATTGACATGGAATTTTAGGCAATAAAAAAGTTAAAAATACCAACAAATATACTATTAGCTTTTCTTGTCAGGGTGATCTATTCACTGCACTATATAATATCCTTGAGTGTTAAAATAATAAAGTAAGATCTCTACTTTCGGGTTATTTTCCATACTTCCTACTTTTTTTAATGTGTTGTTCTTTTGTCGTGGTTTCGTCAAATTTTGGATATTATGAAGAAATTAAAACTAAGTTGAAAGAGAAAAATTTGTGTACACTATAAATAGTGTTGTAATTAGTTGAGGGTGGAAAATCGAAAAATGCTTAAGATCACATAAATAGCGAAAATCATATAAATTTCTTTTTATTGTAAAAAAAATAATGGAAAAGATACAGAAAATGTAATTGCAGAATAACCTGCAATATATTTAATTTTTTTAATTGTATTACGATTTATATAACTTGCAAAATAAAAAAAAATTAAATCACAATTACTATTAATAAAGATTATTTTTATCTTTTTTTCAAAATTAAAATAAAAATATGTTAAAATTATGGAAGTGCAGGAAGTATAAGTCTGAAGCTCAAAATAGGCTTTCATTGGTGAGAGCTTCTTTCTACACCTCGATTATCTGGTCCTGCACTTTCATACATTTTATAATTCAAAAATTAACCTTTCGAAAAGACGCAAATGCCCTTAATTTGATTGAAACAGGTTTGAAACATTTGGCCATGGGTGCTGAATATGTTGAAAAGCTTGAAGCTTGAAGGTAATGTAAGCAAGGACAGTGTCAAAAACGAAAAGCACTAAAAGAAGAGGAAGAAGACGGTACCGAGGGATCAGATCACCAGACAGTGTCTGGAAAGAGGTGGTTGAGAGGGAAAGGTGTGATCGGAGTCTAAAGCCACATTGAACCTGTGTTGTTTCTTACCCTCAATCTCCATCTCCATCACATTCAACTTCAACAAATGAAACCAATATATAAACCTCAGCAGCATCGTAGGTGAGGAATTTGAAATTTGAAAATGATTTTCGAATTATGCAATTTAAAACTATTTTTATGAAAACAAAACATACTTTCGAATTTTCAAATGCGGATTTTATAATTTGAAAGTGAAACTCAAAACATTTTAACTTTCGGATTATATAATTCATAAGTTTGTTAACGCTCTCACTCAACGCCATCTACTACACTCTCAATCAATCATACAAAAATAATACAAAATCCAGAATAAACCTTACCTGCTTCAATATGAGAGCAGTGCAACCAGACAATGTGAGAGCAATGCTTGGTAAAGGAAAAACGAAGGTGCAGAGTTTTGAAAATAGACGAAGGAGGTGAAGGATAAAGTTGGAATATAAATTTTTTTCAAAGATAAATTCGTATTTGGGTATGGGTATAGAGGTGCAGGACGGGATCGTAGAGGTGTAGAAAGAAACTCTCTTCATCACCCAGTTTATTTTTTAATTTCTTTCATGGGCCGGCTTCGATATTCGTCTAAAGTACCCTATTTGGAAAGACAGTTGTAACCCTCTATGTTAAAGCAGTATAAATAGGTCATTTCGGAACTTATTTGTTTTTTAAAAAATACTTCTAGAATGGACTGTTCTAAAAATATATTTAAAAAAAAAACATTTTTAGAATGAGTTATTCTAGAAATTAATTTTGAATTCGGAATTTATTTTTGGAATGAATTGTTTTGAAAATTAATTCTGAATTCGAAATTAGCTTTTGAAATAGTCTATTCTAAAAGTGTATTTCTAAAAGAAAATTCACCTCCAATGACAAAGTCGCTACCAAATCATCTTCAAAACTTTGAGTAAATTATCTTTACCTCAATTGACAAATCTCATACGGTTGTCAACTATGGACGACGTTTAACTCCAGAACTCAAATCCACGGCTGTAGCTGCAACAAAATGGAAGTGCGAAATGGTTGGAGGTGGGTGTGAATGGAAGTGAAAGAATATAAAGGTAAAACAGTATACGAGATTAAAATAGTCTCTAAAATGTAGATGACGCTTTAGGAAGTTTCTAAAATTTTGGAGGTACTTGAAGAAACACTTAGGAAGAAGTAGGATTTTACTTTCAAATGGGACTCTTTCTTCCTCAGCCCATGATTTCTTTCTGTAGTTTAGGAGTACTGAAAAAGTCTAAATTATTTATTTATCAGATTAACTGATATGAAAATATAATTTTTGTGGCATAATCAAAATTATATTTTCTGATCCAAAATGTATTTCTAAATTTAAAAATACATTCCAGATTTAGAGCTTTTATGTCATATAATAGGCTTTAAGTTGCTCTTTATTTCTTTATTTCCTATTATTTTCACCCTCTAGTTTATCTGTGCTTAATATATTTATTTGGGCTTAATATGCTTAATTATAAAACTACTAATTGAACCTATTTTTTCAGTTAAAATAATTTTTAAATTTTTAAAATTTATAATCAAAATATGACTCTACTTTACAAATAGTTATTAATTTAATATTTTTCTTATTCATGCACTCATCACATATTTCATTATTGCATAAATTTTAAAGGATTCTTCTCCAAAATCATAATTTTAGGCCTTTTCCAATTCACAAACTAATTGCATATGATCAACAACATTTTTATAACAATTCAAAATAAAAAAACGAAAAACAACAATATACTTTTTAAGTTTAACTCAATCTTATAAATTGACTTGTAAAGTAAGGTTTACATTCACTTATATATTATGAATTGGCTTTCTTGTTAGTTGGTGTGAGATCTTTAACATATCCCACCAAGGCATGTACATCTCATGCGTAGAATTAGATATTTATAGGTGGTCTAATAATAGATCGATAAAGTCATCAAACCTTGTTATGATAGGTTCTGATACCGTATTAAAGTGAACTTTAAGCCTAACTCAACCTTACAAAATCATCTTGTAAGGTAATGTTTATACTCATTTATATAATATGAATTGACCTTATCTATAATCGATATAAACATCACTAAGATAGACTCTAATATCATATTAAAAAGTGAGATTGATATAAGCATCACTAAGATAGACTCTGATACCATATTAAGAAATGAGTTTAAACCTAACTCAATATTATAAAATTGACTCGTTGTAGAATCACCCATAAATATTTAGTCTCACGCATAAAAGATACATGTCTTGACATGCGAGAATGTGTTGAAAATCCCACATCGACTAGAAATAAGATCAATTCATATTATATAAATGAGTGCAAACATTACTTTACAAACTAATTTTATAAGGTTAAATTAAACTTAAAGTTCACTTCTTAAAATATATCCTTAAAGAATTTTAGACTATAAATATACTTTTAAACTTAGTAACATTGTTTCTTCAATAACATTGAGTCTTCCACTACCACCAAATAAACACAAACTCGGGATGAAATTCCATAATATATTTTCAATCCCAAAAATTTATGTTGTGAAAAATTATTCCCCTTCCTACCCAAGCATAGTAACATTTTCATAAGTTATTCACTTTTCACAACTAAACAAAAAGTGAGACATAGACTCTTCAACGGAATCATTCTTTTTGTTATGGATATTTTAGTTTTTACCTTCTAGTATCTGTGACGATTCAAAAAAATTTATTGAGTACATTTAACACACAAACATTTGTGGAATAATTAGTTGCAAAAACCTTCCTAAAAGAAAAAGTTTTTAATATTTCTTGATGTTATTTTTTTATATATCAAAAATTCAAATTAAGAGATTGTCTTTCTTGATGATTGTTTCTAGTGTTTTTGAGCTTATGTTCTATGTTCAAAGCATCTAATATTTTACATATGGATAGTAATTTATTTTAATAATGATGTTGTATCTAGATTTCTTCGTAAACATTTTTCTTTTATACATTATCAATAAAATTTAACAGTAGCACACATTCTGGGTTAGCAAATTTGGGAAAAAAATTATCAAAATTAAAACATTAATGAAAGTTACCTAGAGAGTAATTTAAATAATTTAAAATAAATTGTTTAAATATTAAAATAAATTTAAATTAGAGTAATATGATTAGTTAAACTGATAGAAATTCAAATTTATCTAAAAAATATTTTTTTTTATATTTTGTTTTCAATTTATTATTTTTTCTCTCATTCTATGTTTTTTGGTTGGGTTTTGATTGAAACATCATTAACTGAATATAATTTTCGACTAGTTCCAATGGATCGAAATATATGAGTACTATTTTTTAATTGACTTTGGTTAAAGTTTCTTAATAAAGTTTTCTTATGAAGTGTTGGGAAATGATTAAAGTAGTAGAATAAAAGGAAAATGATCCTATTACTATAACTCCTGATAAATTAACCAATGATGAAAATAATGTATTTGATATCATGAGTTACTTGTACATGATGATCATTTCGTTTTTATGCGTTGCTTCAGTCTATTACTCTTTCTTTGTGCTTATTTTGCTTTGGCATCAGTTTACGAGAACGACCATCGTAATTCATGGTTTACTCATGGATTGAAAAGTTCTCATTTGAAGGGTGCAACTTATTCATCGGAAGAGTTTAAACTCTTTATAATAATTTATCTTATTATTGAAGTGTTGATATCAGATAAGGCTTTTTCATTGTTGTCACATTGGATTGTTTCTTATCGATGTAAATTGAAGTTATTTTTCTGACCGACAAAGATCAAAGATATTTTTTAGATAATGCTGTAATATTCCAAATTTATAGCATAATGTTTTTATAATTTATTATTAGGTGATACAAATGTTTTATTATTTTGAAATTTCCAAAATATATTATATGGTTGAAACAACATCTATTGAATGGATATAAAAAGAAGAAGAAGAAAAATTAATTGAAAATATTATTAAGAAAGTACAAAAAATTATTAAAAAAAGGTAGGAGATAAGCTTGTACAAAATGTCACTCATGGAGGCTAAAAATAAAGTTACAAAAGCGCACTTGAAAACCAAATGTCACTGACACATTTGACTAAAAAAAAGGTGCATGACATTCTCAAGTCTTGACAAAAAAGTTGAAGAGGGGAAGAAAATCGTAAGAGTAAAATTTTATGGGAGTAAAGTGAGTGATAAAATTTTGAACTACACTGTATCAAGTTTTTATTTTTAAAATATTAGCTAAAAAGAAGTGAGCATATTTATCATTTTATTATTTTTACTTATTTATTTTATAATTATAATTATTTGATGGAGTATTTATAGTTTTATCTTATTTAATTATTTTATATTATTTATATCTATTAATACATATATTATTTGTCTTATTTTATTTAGTTATTTTATGTTATTTATATTTATAATTGTTTAGCGGGATATCTCTAATCCTATCTTATTTTATTATTCTATGGTGTCAACATCTGATTTTGTCCGAATAATATTTTAAATTAAAAAATCATAAAATAAAATGAATAAATAAAAATGAATAATGATATAAAATATGTATTTATTAGTTTAAGTTTTCTTAAAAAAAATAAAAAAATATATTTATATAAAAACAATAATAATAGTAATTAAAAATATATTGGATTTTTTCATTAAAAAAACATAAAAAGAGAAAAATGTGCTAATTAAAAAAAACAAAAAAAATAATATTATTAAAAAATAATAAAAAAATGAAAATAATAAATATTAAGTAATAAATGATTAAATAACAAAAAAAATTAAAAATATATAAATATAAAATAAAAAAAAAAGAATAAGTCAATCTTCCCTGAACCCCCCTCTCTCTTAACTCCACGTACCATTTGGAAAAAATATATAAAAATAATAATTTTGAAACTACTCAGATAACAACTCACATTCTCCACTACATAAAAATAAAATTAATAATAAATAATGAATTATAACCGTTGAAAAATGGCTTAATCCCTCATTCCTGGGTAGATTCATCTTTAATATTAATTTTTTTAAAAAAATATATAATAAGAGGAATAGGTCAAAGAGTGATAACTTCCCTGAAACACCTTGATTTAAAAATAATAATAATAATAATGCAAATAAAAAAAGGGTATATATATTAAAGGAAGAAAAAAGAAAAGGTACGGATGATTTTGGGAACACGGAGACTGAAAAGAAAAGAGAAGAGAAAACAGGAAAGAGCAGGGAGGGAGAAGAAAGCACAGAGAAAAAAAAGAACTTCAGGCACTTGGTATGCTTTTCTTTTTATTAAGTTCTTTATACGTTCATACATTCCTTTTTACATAAAAAAAAACTACAAATGATTCTTATGGCAATATCATGCATCTCCATGAACACATCAAAGTCCATCTTGCATTTCTACTGCATCCATTAAATTATATATCATATCCATCATCATGCACAACCCCTACATGCCACCATCCAGATCCTCCATCACCATTGCCTTCGGCCACCCCCTAGGCTTGGTCTGTTATTCACCTAAAATCAAAGCCAACCACCACCACCTTAGCACCATACCTCCACAATGCCAAACGCCTTACCATAAAACAGCCCCGCTTAAGCCTTCGTCCATGCTCATCCTCACCGCGCCTCCACCATGACCCCCACACGCACCGCAACTGCTGCTTCTCTTTCCACTCACGTCAAAGCCACCATGAATGCCACCTCCTTTCGAACCATCATCCAACACCTTCCACTTCAAGCTATCACGTCAACCATGCATCAGCCCTGCACCTCCAAACCGCAAGCAGCCACCATGGACGCCACCAATACCACCAACATGTGCCATCAATCACCATGCCCTTGCCACCCTGTGTCGTCGCCTTCGCCACCCTTCAACTCAGTCATTGGCACAAGGGGTTATAACTGGACAGCAGCCACCGGCCTCTCGGCAGCCAACAATGATAATTGATGTGGAAGCTATTAATGATGACGTTGTTGAATGTACCCCAAGGGCATTTGCTGAGGCCAAAAACAAGTTAAGAAGAAATCGTGGTGGGAGGACTATAGTTCATGTTGAACTAGAAGATCAGACTCGGTGCAACAAGCGCAGAAGAGAATTGCAAAACCAAACAATTATTAATTGTGAGAAGTATATGAATTTAGGAGGCAGTAGCAGTTCTATGAGCGATGCTTTTTGAACCACGAATTGAGCCAGCTTTCAACTGTCCAATATGTATGAGACCATTGGCAGAAGAAATATCCACAAGGTGTGGTCATACTTTTTGCAAGAATTGCATCAAGGCTGCCATATGCGCTCAGGGAAAATACCCTACCTGTAGAAAAAAGATTACCGTAAAAGAGCTTATAAGGGTGTTTCTCCCATCAACTAGTTTCACCGAGTCTGATCTTCTAGTTCAACAAGCGCAAAAACCCAACTAGTGTTGAAGAAGCCTATGAGTGAAGTTTTTGAAGCAATTTGTCAGGCTAGATTATTCTAGTATGAGTGCAAGTCTGAAGATGAATGTGGTTTCCATGCTTGTACCACACATTCCATTGATGATTGTGGTGAGTTTAAATATTTTGTGCAAGACTTAATGGACAGACATGCTTTACAAGTTTGTCATCAAAAGAAAGAAGGAGAAGTGTTTATCGAGGAGGAATGACTTCCACAGAGGCCAAAACCATTAGTCATTCAATTTACTAAAGCAGCCACTCCCATGCCTTCAGGGCGACAATCTCTTGTGATTTAAACACCATCGCCCTTTGCATATAAGGATAATAAAGTTGTTCCTTGGTCATATGGTGTTAGTATAGTTCAAGCAGAACAAAAAGAAGAATCGGTTGAGCAAGGCAAGACAGCAATCGATAACATCTCTGGAATTGGAGGTATGACTAGGAGCGGGCGTCTGTTTGCTCATCCTGACCTAAGGGGTGAAACAAGCTATGGAAAGAATAAAGAAGAAATGGCTATGGAAAAGACAAAGTCATATTTGAAAGGAAAGGCTGTGCAAGTTGATTCGGAGCCTGAAGAGAGAGGGAGAAAGGAGATTACTGATGAGGTGCTTCTGAGTTTCTAAAGTTCATCCAACAAAGTGAATACAAAGTGGTGGATCAGTTGAATCGGATGCCTGCAAGGGTGTCTTTGTTGGAATTGTTAATGCATTCGACTGCTCATAGAAAGTTATTAATGAAGATCTTAAGCGGAGCTCATGTGGAACAAGATCTCTCCTTGGATAAATTTGAAGGAATTGTTAGTCACATCACTGCTAACAATTACTTAACTTTTACTGAGGAAGAAATACCTTCAGAGGCAGAGGCCATCACAAAGCTCTTCACATTTCAGTCAAGTGCATGAATCATTTTATATCACGTGTGCTAGTCGATAATGGTTCCTCTCTGAACGTGATGCCGAAGAGCACAATGAACAAATTGGATGGTGAAGGGATTCATCTACGTCCTAGCACTATGGTAGTAAGAGCTTTTGATGGTAGTAAAAGAGAGGTCATAGGGGAAGTGGAGCTACCAATACAAGTCGGTCCATGCACATTCCAAATTGTATTCCAAGTAATGGACATATTACCAGCATACAACTGCTTGTTGGGAAGACCTTGGATACACACGGCTGAAGTAGTTCCATCTACTTTGCATCAGAAGCTGAAATTTGTAATTGACGATAAATTGATTATAGTTTCTGGAGAGGAGGACTTGGTAGTATGTGGATCGACATCCAATCCCTATATTGAAGCCACAGAAGAGGCTTTAGAAACCTAATTTCAGGTTCTGAAGATCGTTAGCATAACCTATGTAGAGCCTTTCAAAGTGAATCCATGTTTGTCTAGTGTATCTTTGATGGTGGCCAAGACTATGATGAAAGAAGGGTATAAATATGGTAGTGGCTTGGGCAAAAATAGTACAGGATCTGTGAAGCCACTGAAATTGGTGGAAAACAAAGGAAGGTATGGTTTGGGATACAAACCTACTCATGCTGATCTGAGGAGAATCATTGAGGAAAGAATTGAAAGGAGGCAAGCCAAGATAGAGGGTTGGGAGCCGAGAATTAAAGAAATTCCCATGTGCAGCCTGGATCAGAGTTTCTACTGCGTCGGTTGGATCAATTTTGATCAAGTGGCAGTTATTGAGCAGAGGCATGGAGATCAGAGCTTCAATCATGTGCACCCCTATCTTCCTGATGAAGAAATTGGCAATTGGGAATATGTAGACGTACCTATGGTGTTTAGTAGCGACAAAATGTAATGTTTTTCGGTCAGCCCCATTGCTTTGCCCGGAGCTTTAGGGTATTTGTTGTTTTCATGGGCTGGTTTTTAGGATTTGTTGTTTCGTTTCATTTCATTTTGAATTTGAATTGTTTCCCTTTGAGAGCGCAGTATTGCGCCTTTGCATAATAAAATCGTGTTTTCATTTTCTTCTTCACTTTTTCTTTCTTTTCGATTTATTTTCATAAACTTGAATAATGCATATATGTTGATGAATCTTTTGAAAATAACAATATCAATATCTCATACCCTAATTTTACACTCCCCGTCAATAACATGGAAGATGATTATGAAGAAGACTGGGAACCCCCTCCTGAATTGTTGAGATTAGTCGAACAAGAAGCAAGCGAGCTAAAACCGCATCAAGAGGATGTAGAGGTAATCAATTTAAGGGACGAAAATGAAAAAAAGGAGGTCAAGATAGGCACATGGATGACGAAAGAAATACAGGGGCAATTGTGTGCTTTGTTAAGAGAATTCAGGGATATTTTTGCCTGGTCTTACCAAGATATACCTAGATTAGACCATAACATTGTGCAACATAAATTACCACTCAAGCCAGAATGCCCTCCTATAAAGCAGAAGTTGAGAAGAATGAAACTAGAGGTATCGTTGAAAATAAAGGACGAGGCAGAAAAACAGTTCAATGCCGGATTTTTGACAGTAGCAAAATACCCTCAATGGGTGGCCAATGTGGTTCCAGTACCGAAGAAGGATGGAAAGGTTCGAATGTGTGTAGACTATCGAGATTTGAATCGTGCTAGTCCGAAAGATGATTTTCCATTACCGCACATTGATATCTTGGTGGACAATACAACTAAGTTTTCATTGTTTTCATTTATGGATGGATTCTCTGGGTACAATCAGATCAAAATGGCACCTGAAGATATAGAAAAGACAACCTTCATCACACCATGGGGTACATTCTGTTATGAGATAATGTCTTTTGGACTTAAGAATGCTGGGGCAACCTATCAAAGGGCTATGGTGACCTTATTCCATGACATGATACACAAAGAGATTGAAGTATATGTCGATGATATGATCGCCAAATCCCGATCTGAAGAAGAACATCTTGTCAACCTGAGGAAATTGTTTGAAAGACTGAGGAAGATTAAATTACATTGCTAGATTTATTTCCCAGCTCACCGCCACTTGTGAGCCCATTTTCAAGTTGTTACGCAAGAATCAAGTGGTAGAATGGAATGAAGATTGTCAGATAGCATTCGATAAAATTAAACAATATTTAAGAGAACCTCCAATACTGCGTCCGCCAGTCCCTGGAAGGCCTCTTATTCTCTATCTGACAGTATTAAATGGATCCATGGGTTGTGTACTTGGACAACACGATGAAATAGGAAGAAAGGAGCATGCCATTTATTATTTGAGCAAGAAATTTACTGATTGCGAGCAGAGATACCCCTCTTTGGAATGTACGTGTTGTGCTTTAGCTTGGGCAGCTCATTGACTAAGACAATACATGTTAAGTCATACGACATGGTTGATATCTAAGATGGATCTGATCAAATACATCTTTGAAAAACCTGCTCTCACGGGAAGAATAGCTCGATGACAAATGTTGTTGTCAGAATATGACATACTTTATGTTACCCAGAAAGCGATCAAAGGTAGTGCCCTAGCTGATTTTCTAGCTCACCAACCAGTAGAAGACTATCAGCCCATGTTGCCTGACTTTCCGGATGAAGACATCTCAACCCTATTTCATGCGGATGAGTATAACCATGAGGTGAATACACGGACCTTATTTTTTGATAGGGCTTCTAATGTAATGGGCCATGGCATAGGAGCGGTGCTCATCTCCCCAGAGAATCAGTATATACCTGTGACAGCAAGACCGTGTTTTGATTGTACTAACAATATTGCAGAATATGAAGCTTGTGCTATGGGAATTCGAGCGGCCATTGAATATAGAGTTAAGATTTTAGAAGTTTATGGTGATTCAGCTCTGGTTATCCACCAGATAAAAGGTGAGTGAGAGACTAGGGATCAGAAGTTGATTCCATATCAAACATATATCAAGGGATTGATGGAATACTTTGATGCTATAACATTTCATCACATTCCACGAGAATATAATCAATTAGCTGACGCTCTTGCTACTTTGTCGTCCATGTTCGAACTAAACCAAGAAGGAGAGTTGCCTACAATCAAAATGAAGAGTCACGAACATCCGGCTTACTGCAACTTTATCGAAGAAGAGCTAGATGACAAGCATTGGTAATTTGACATTAAACGATATCTCCAAAGTCGAGAATATCCGGAATCAGCCACTGAAAATGATAAGAGAATGTTGAGAAGGTTAGCCTATGGTTTTGTACTAAACGGAGAGGTTCTGTATAAACGGAATCTCGGTATGGTACTCCTTCGATGTGTGGAGGCAAAAGAAGCCGAGTTGATATTGCAAGAAGTGCATGAAGGAGCTTTCGGAACGCACATGAATGGGCATTCTATGGTTAGAAAGATACTAAGAGCTGGTTATTTTTGGATGACAATGGAAAATGATTGCTGTAAACATGTGAGAAAGTGCCAGAAATGTCAAATATATGCTGATAACATTAATGTATCGCCAACTGCATTAAATGTTTTATCCACACCCTGGCCTTTTTCCATGTGGGGTATAGACGTCATTGGAGCTATTGAACCAAAAACATCAAATGGACATCGATTCATATTGGTGGCCATTGATTATTTTACCAAGTGGGTGGAAGCCGCATCTTATGCCAATGTAACTAGGAAGGTGGTGGTAAAGTTCATAAAAAAGGAGTTGATTTGTAGATATGGAATCCATGAAAGAATTATCACTGATAATGCCACCAATTTGAATAATCAGATGATGTCAGAGCTATGTAAAGAGTTCGAGATTAAGCATAATAATTCTTTGCCTTATCGCCCAAAGATGAATGGAGTGGTTGAAGCGGCTAACAAAAATATAAAGAAAATAATTCAGAAAATGGTGGTAACCTATAAAGATTGGCATGAGATGTTACCGTTTGCCTTGCACGGATATCGCACTTCTGTGAGGACTTCAACAGGAGCAACACCTTTCTCGCTTGTGTATGGGATGGAAGCGGTACTACCATTTGAAGTGAAAATACCTTCTCTCAGAGTATTGATGGAGACCAAATTAGAAGAAGTTGAGTGGGTTCAAGCAAGATATGATCAACTCAATCTCATTGATGAGAAGAGGTTAGTTGCTATATGTCATGGGCAATTATACCAAAATAGAATGAAGAAGGCATTTGATAAAAAAGTTCGTCCGTGGGAGTTCCGTGAAGGAGATTTGGTGGTTAAAAAGATCATATCTGTTCAAAAGGATCATCGCGATAAATGGATGCCAAATTATAAAGGTCCCTATGTCGTGAAGAAGGTTTTCTCTAGAGAGGCACTAATTCTCACAAGAATGGATGGGGAAGAGTTACCGTTACCGGTCAACTTTGATGCAGTTAAAAAGTTTTATGTATAATATGATTCCATAGTTTGGGGAATGTAATATTTTTGGATATTGAAATTTATGCATTGAAATTGTATCTGCATTATCTTGTGATGAAATGAAATATTCTTTTGAATTCTTTCTTATGCGTTTTGATTGCTAAGTATACACCATGGTTGTCTACAAGATTTTCTCGAGGTCTGAAGGATGTCGTGGGATGAAAATAATAAAATTGCACAATAAATCATGTTTATGGAATCATTGAATTTATTGATAAAAATAATAAAAGATTTGATGCAATTTTAAAGCTTGGCATAGAAAATTGATTTATTTCATAATAGCATAATGACATGCATGTGTTGGATACCCCTTTTGAGCCTTCCATCCAAAAGAGAAAGCGATTTGCCTCAGTAACATGTTTGTTGCCCACTAAATCTAAGAGTAAACATCATACCAGGGCAATCAATCAGATTTTTCACGCGGCTATGGATTTCAAGTTCTTTTCACTAAAGGCATTCAAAAAATCATCAAAAAGAAAAAATAAAAGTCCGTTAGATTGAAAACCCGCAAAGGGCAATCTAAGCAAAAGATAGGACGATGAAAAAAAAAAAGAGAAAGATAACAAGTATTTGGAATCGCTGGAATCTGTTGCGGGAGTTAATCTCTCTAAAAATCAAGCAATCATAATTCAAAATGATATATGGCCATGTTTGTTTATCCTGAAACATCAATAAAAATTCCATTGTACCCTCTTTGGGCCTGAAAAGTAAAAATTTCTTTCAAAAATACCTTAAACAAGGATCATCAGCATGTTGGAATTCAGTTTAGGATAAGAGATCTATCAAAAAAACGGGGGGCACATCCAAAGCTCCCAAGTCAGCAATTAAGAAAAGAAATTCAAAAGGAAAATATGTGTTATCAGTTCAAATAAGGATGACTCGCAGATAAAAGGAAAAAAGGTGATCTCAGCAAGAATATGAATTGCTTCGGGCAACACTTAACTGATGATCTTTGTTATAAAAAATGATAATAACCGGTAAACAGTTTTTTGAGCCTGAATATCCTTTTTCTTCAAAACCTTTTAAACCCTGACCACGTTACAAGCCATGTAAAGTCCATATTGATTGAAGAATGATTGTCGATGATTTTTCCAGAGAATAACCTTGCAATAGAGGAACGCGGCTGCCAATACGAGTCAAGTTGTAAGAAAAATGCCTTTTGCGAAAAGGGATGATACAAGTTTGCCAGCTGAATAAGAGTGAAATAGTGTCATTAAAGCATAAATACTGGGGCAATCCTTTCTTATATGTGTCTTTCCCATAGTTTTTTTTTTCTTCACCCTAGCCAAAAATATTCTTCGAAATCGGGGATACTTTCATGTGATTCAATCAGCATTAGTTCATTGTCCTAAGTATGAAGCTTTCTCCACGTAAGTTGCATTACCTCGGTTTCCCACTAAATCTATTTTTACCCATCTAACCTAATAAAATTGGCTATCCTTTGAACCTTAGTTTTCCATTTTTCAAAAAAAAAACTGGGGTAATTCTGCTGCATTTATGGTCAGCTCTCAAAGAGTGAAAGATTTAAAATGAAGTTACCGCCCCATACTTGGGGCAATTCCATTGCCTATTTGAAGTTTAAAATTTCTTTACCGTATGTTTGTTCATCCACCCATTCCGACACATATGCATCAAAATGTTAGAACTAATCGTATTAATAATTTTGTGTCAAGCATTAAGATTTTTGAATGTTCTTCCCAAAATGAAAATTCAAAGTTCAATCAATGAATTCAATGATTCCATAAAAATATTCGGTTTAAAGAGAGCAGCAAAATAGCAAATCAAAATCCTAAGGCATTAAAAGTAAAAATCTCATGCGAGTCAAAATTTCATGCATCAGCATAAAGTCATGCATTCATTCCCGAGTGGAAAAGTCAAAATTGCCAAACATTTAAAAAAATATATCATGCATTCATAGATGCATTCAAAGCAAAGGCAAATCATAGATTCTCATGCATTCATTCAAGAACAAATCATAAATTGAATTTTTAAAAAAAAATGGTTTCATGATCCTCTGATACAAGATCTAGTGAAAATTTATCCCCTGATTCAAAGTTTTGATATGTTGATCCCCTGCAGAAGCAAGGTCTTGGCCATTCTTTACTTTTCGACTTCCTGTTTAAGCAAAGTCACAACTCTTCTTTGATATGTTGATCCCCTGCAGAAGCAAAGTCACATTTGTTTTTGGCACTTGATACCCTACAGAAGCAAGGTCTTGGCCATTATTTACTTTTCGACTCCCTGCTGAAGCAAAGTCACAACTCTCTTTTGATATGTTGATCCCCTGCAGAAGTAAGGTTACATTTGATTTTGGCACTTGATCCCTTGTAGAAGCAAGGTCTTGGCCATTCTTTACTTTTTGACTCCCTGCAAAAGCAAAGTCACGACTCTCCTTTGATATGCTGATCCCCTGCAGAAGCAAGGTCACATTTGTTTTTGGCACTTGACCCCCTGCAGAAGCAAGGTCTTGGCCATTCTTCATTTTTCGACTCCCTGCTGAGGCAAAGTCACGACTCTCCTTTGATATGTTCATCCCCTGCAGAAGCAAGGTCATATTTGTTTTTGGTTGACCCCCTGCAGAAGCAAGGTCTTGGCCATTCTTCACTTTTTGACTCCCTACAAGAGCAAAGTCACAAATTTTCTTTGACAAGTTGATCCTCTGCAGAAGCAAGATCTCTACATTTCTTTTCAGCACGTGATGGTACCCGAACAAAACTAGTGTCTCTAACTTTACTTAATTTTTACTTTGATAATATGAATTTTTCTCAAATTTTCATATTATCATATAAAACTTAAGTAAAGAGGGGCAACTGTCAACACCCGATTTTGTCCGGATAATATTTTAAATTAAAAAATAATAAAATAAAATGAATAAATAAAAATGAATAATGATATAAAATATGTATTTACTAGTTTAAGTTTTCTTAAAAAAAATAAATATATTTATATAAAAATAATAATAATTAAAAATATATTGGATTTTTCCATTAAAAAAACTTAAAAAGAGAAAAAGGTGGTAATTAAAAAAAATAATATTATTAAAAAATAATAAAAAAACGAAAATAATAAATAATAAATATTAAGTAATAAATGATTAAATAACAAAAACAAAATTAAAAGTATATAAATAAAAAAAAAAAGAATAAGTCAATCTTCCTTGAAACCCTTCTCTTTTAACTCCATGTATCATTTGGAAAAAATATATAAAAATAATAATTTTGAAACTGCTCAGATAACAACCCACCTTCTCTACTACATAAAAATAAAATTAATAATAAATAATGAATTATGACCATTGGAAAATGGTTTAATCCCTCATTCCTGGGTAGATTCATCTTAAATATTAATTTTTTTTAAAAAAATATATAACAAGAGGAATAGGTCAATGAGTGATAACTTTCCTGAACTACCTTGATTTGAAAATAATAATAATAATAATGCAAATAAAAAAATGGTAGATATATTAAAGGAAGAAAAAAGAAAAGGTATGGTTGATTTTGGGAACACGGAGACTGAAAAGAAAAGAGAAGAGAAAACAGGAAAGAGTAGGGAGGGAGAAGAAAGCATAGAGAAAAAAAAACGAACTTCAGGCACCTGGTATGCTCTTCTTTTTATTGAGTTCTTTGTACATTCATACATTCCTTTTTACATAAAAAAAAAACTACAAATGATTCTTATGGCAATATCATGCATCTCCATGAACACATCAAAGTCCACCTTGCATTTCTACTGCATCCATTAAACTATATATCATATCCATCATCATGCACAACCCCTACAAGCCACCATCCAGATCCTCCATCACCATTGCCTTCGGCCACCCCCTGGGCTTGGTCTGTTATTCACCTAAAAATCAAAGCCAACCACCACCACCTTAGCACCATACCTCCACAATGCCAAACGCCTTACCATAAAACAACCCCGCTTAAGCCTTCCTCCATGCTCATCCTCACTGTGCCTCCACCATGACCCCCACACCCACCGCAGCTATTGCTTCTCTTTCCACTCACGTCGAAGCCACCATGAATGTCACCTCCTTGCCAACCACCATCTAGCACCTCCAAACCGCAAGCAGCCACCATGGGCGCCACCAATACCACCAACACGTGTCATCAATCGCCATGTCCTTGCCACCTTGTGTCGTCGCCTTCGCCACCCTTCAACTCAGTCATTGCCACAAGGGGTTATAGCTGGACAGTAGCCACCGGCCTCTCGACAGCCAACAATGATGATTGATGTGGAAGCTATTGATGATGACGTTGTTGAATGTACCCCAAGGGCATTTGCTGAGGCCAAAAACAAGTCAAGAAGAAATCGTGGTGGAAGGACTATAGTTCATGTTGAACTAGAAGATCAGACTCGGTGCAACAAGCGCAGACGAGAATTGCGAAACCAAACAATTATTAATTGTGAGAAGTATATGAATTTAGGAGGCAGTAGCAGTTCTATGAGCAATGCTTTCTGAACCACGAATTGAGCCCGCTTTCAACTGTCCAATACGTATGGGATCATTGGCAGAAGAAATATCAACATGGTGTGGTCATATTTTTTGCAAGAATTGCATCAAGGCTGCCATATGCGCTCAGGGAAAATACCCTACCTGTAGAAAAAAGATTACCGTAAAAGAGCTTATAAGGGTGTTTCTCCCATCAACTAGTTGAAGGCTTTCCATGCAAGCCTACACAAACCCACCATGCCCAAGAACACCTAGCACCACTACACCATCAAAGCCTCGTGGCAAGCCACCACTACATCTTCAAGACTGCACTTGTCATCGCCAGATCCTCCGTCAGTGGCTGCCACTGCTTGCCACCACCAATAATAACGTAACTCCACCCCACTAGTCAAGCTTTGCCGCCTGACACCTCCATTCATCTCATAATCCTTTCTTCCACCATTCTACTGTGCTGTCATAGTCTTCCACGTTACACCGCCATGCAAGAGTTGCACTCGCTTCCTGCCACCACCTTGTATTCCCTTCGTCATCCGCGCCACCAAGGAGACGTCGGGAGCGTCGCCAAGAGCCACTGCTCATAACCCCGTTATTCCGTCAAGCACCATCGCCACAGGAGGAACCATACCGTCGCTGTTCTGATCCTCTGAGCGTCACCCTCATCATTGAGACACTGCCAGCTGTCACCAAGAGCCAGCAGCGTCACTACAAGTCGCCCAAAACAGCGCCTCCCTCCTCGAGTTTGCTCACCACCTACGGTGCCGCCATGGCTAAATCCATATCACGCCACCAACTACGCTGTCGCCGTCATTCCGCCACCGTCTCATGCCGTTTTTGCCACTGCCATGCCTTTCCCTGCCTCAACTGCCACAACACCACATATGCATCCCAAACCCTAGATGGGTTTCTGATTAGTGAGGGTGCTCTCTGCACCCCACTTGTTTGAGCATGCACCTGCACCTTTACTCAATTCCTAAAGTACCCCTGGCTATAGGTTGGGTTTTTTTTTGGTTAGTGGAGCTACTTCCTGCACCTCCATTAATTAAGACTGCACCCATACTCCTCTCAATTACCAAACTGCCCTTGGTAATAGTTGAGTTTTTGGTTAGTGGAGTTACTTCCTGCACCTCTGTTAATTAGGATCTGCACCCACACTTTTCTGAATTCCAAAACTGCCCCCACAAATACCCGAAAAAGTCACTATGCACCACCTAAAACTCACATACTCAAGCTTTGGATTGCTAAAAATTCATTGAGTCATGTTCCGTTTTTGCATGTATGATCCCACTAAAATTAAAGTGTCAATTCTATGTTGCATATAACTATTGCATGTTATTTTTCAACACCAAGTTTGATATATACCCCAATCCTAAAAGCCCAGGCTTTAAACCTGGCACTGTTTCTCAAAGCCCAGGCTTTAAATCTGGCACTGTCTCTCAAAGCCCAGGTTTTAAACCTGGCACTGTCTCTCAAAGCCGAAGCTTTAAACCTGGCACTATTTCTCAAAGCCCAGGCTTTAAACCTGGCACTGTCTCTCGAAGCCTAGGCTATAAACCTGGCACTGTCTCTCAAAGCCCAGGCTTTAAAGCTGGCACTGTTTCTCAAAGCCCAGGCTTTAAACCTGGCACTAGTGCCATTCACTTACCTTATTTTCAAACACAAGCTTTGGAAAATTAAAAAGAAATATCAAGACAACCAACAATCTTATCAACAAAGAACTATGTAACCCTGATTCTCTATCCTCAATAGAGATATGTAGGAGTGAGGTCAAATCCTTGTCGGGCTCCCTTTTCTATAAAATATCTTTGTTTGTTATTGTTTGCATTTTATTTCGTTTTTTGGAAAAAATAAATATTTCAAAAAATCACACTCTTTTACTCATTTAATTAAAGGTACCGCCGTAGGGCGGGCGTTGTGGGGTGTTAGTACCTTTCCCACACGTAACCGACTCCCGGACTCTAAATCCGGTTTTGCGAACTTGCGTTATCTTGTTTTTGGTTTTCCATAGCTTTTCCTAATAAACTATGGTGACGACTCCACTATTTTGAAAATTAAAATTAAATTATTTTGTTCGCCATCCTCATCGTGACCCCGGTTGCGACAGATGGCGACTCCACTGGGGATTAAGAAGAATTGGAGTGTAGATCTTAATTAATGGGGGTGCAGGAAGTAGATCCGCTAATCAGAAATTCAACCAGGGTTGAGGGCATTTTGGGGATTAAGAAGAATTGGAATGTAGATCTTAATTAATGGGGTGCAGAAAGTACCTCCACTAACCAAAAACCCAACTAGTGTTGAGGGCATTTTAGGGATTATGAAGAGCTGGGATGCAGATCCTTAGTGTGTCTTTGGGCCAGAATCGGATTGTAGTTAACACAACCCTTAGTGGCTATGAGTGGCACGTTTGGGTAGTTCACATAATAATATATGATGCTCGCCTTCTGCTGCCAAGATGGATGCCACTTTATCTTTTCTTGAGTTAGTCTTGAGAGAAACTCACCCCAATTTGTCGTTCTCTTAACTTCAAGCTTGCGTTGCATTACCTCTTCAACAGGGCATTGAGCACTGATGCCTTTTTCCCCTACGCGGGATAGGAGCCAGACATAAAACACAGGTAGACAACACATCAACTTTCTTTTCCCCATGTCATAGCACAACTGAAAAGCTATATAGACGTCAGCTAAGATTGTTGGACTGGATTTTTCGCTCGACTTTTACTTGCAATAAATACATCGATTGCAACATAGTGGACCAAATCTTCGACATTAGGGAACAACATGATACCATATAGTGTAAGAGCCAGAACATCCATGAAAGTCTCCCAATTTTCTTGGTTAGCTAACTGATGCAAATAGTTTTCCAAAAACTTTGGGGTAAATCCTCGTACACGTTTCTTGTTCATTAGGGCACTCTCTAGTTCTCTTGGGTGGATTTTCATTATCCCAAATAGAGTCGACACAGAAGCATGATGGTCAACGTATTTGTATGGACACTTCCCCTCCAAGGGTAAATCCAAAATCTGCTCAAACTCTTCGGTTGTCGGCACCAATTGGAAGTCTTGGAATGTGAACGCTCTGACAGGCGGGTCATAATACTGCACAAAGGCCGTGATCAAGGAAGTCTGCACCTCTATATCAAGCAAACCTAACAGATTCCCATATTTCTTCCTGAAAGAGTTTCTCTGAACCGCACCTTCAACTAGCTGATGGGAGAAACACCCTTATGAGCTCTTTTACGGTAATCTTTTTTCTACAGGTAGGGTATTTTCCCTGAGCGCATATGGCAGCCTTGATGCAATTCTTGCAAAAAATATGACCACACCTTGTCGATATTTCTTCTGCCAATGGTCCCATACATATTGGACAGTTGAAAACGGGCTCAATTCGTGGTTCAGAAAGCATCACTCATAGAACTGCTACTGCCTCCTAAATTCATATACTTCTCGCAATTAATAATTGTTTGGTTTCACAATTCTCTTCTGCGTTTGTTTCACCGAGTCTGATCTTCTAGTTCAACAAGCGCAAAAACCCAACTAGTCATAATCCCTAAAATTCCCTCAACACTAGTTGGGTTTTTGCGCTTGTTGAACTAGAGATCAGACTCGGTGAAACAAACGCAGAAGAGAATTGCGAAACCAAACAATTATTAATTGCGAGAAGTATATGAATTTAGGAGGCAGTAGCAGTTCTATGAGCGATGCTTTCTGAACCACGAATTGAGCCCGTTTTCAACTGTCCAATATGTATGGGACCATTGGCAGAAGAAATATCGACAAGGTGTGGTCATATTTTTTGTAAGAATTGCATCAAGGCTGCCATATGCGCTCAGGGAAAATACCCTACCTGTAGAAAAAAGATTACCGTAAAAGAGCTTATAAGGGTGTTTCTCCCATCAGCTAGTTAAAGGTGCAGTTCAGAGAAACTCTTTCAAGAAGAAATATGGGAATCTGTTAGGTTTGCTCGACATAGAGGTGCAGACTTCCTTGGTCACGGCCTTTGCATAGTATTATGACCCGCCTGTCAGAGCGTTCACATTCCAAGACTTCCAATTGGTGCCAACAATCGAAGAGTTTGAGCAGATTTTGGATTTACCCTTGGAGGGAAAGTCTCCATACAAATACGTTGACCATCATGCTTTTGTGTCGACTCTATCTGGGATAATGAAAATCCACCCAAGAGAACTAGAGAGTGCCCTAGTGAACAAGAAAGGTGTATGAGGATTTACCCCAAAGTTTTTGGAAAGCTATTTGCATCAGTTAGCTGACCAAGAAAATTGAGAGACTTTCATGGATGTTCTGGCTCTTACACTATATGGTATCATGTTGTTCCCTAATGTTGAAGATTTGGTCGACTATGTTGCAATCGATGTATTTATTGCAAGTAAAAGTCGAGCGAAAAATCCAGTGCAGCAATCTTAGCTGACGTCTATATAGCTTTTCAGTTGTGCTATGACATGGGGAAAAGAAAGTTGATGTGTTGTCTACCGGTGTTTTATGTCTGCCTCCTATCTCGCATAGGGGAAAAAGGCATCAGTACTCAATGCCCTGTTGAAGAGGTAATGCAACGCAAGCTTGAAGTTAAAAGAACGAAAAATTGGAGTGAGTTTCTCTCAAGACTGACTCAAGAAAAGATAAAGTGGCATCCATTTTGGCAGCAGAAGGCGAGCATCATATATTATTGTGGAAACTACCCAAACGTGCCACTCATAGGCACTAAGGGTTGTGTTAACTACAATCCGATTCTGGCCCAAAGACAGTTTGGGTACCCTATAAGAGGTTCGTCGACAGCCGCTTCGCTTACTACTTTGTTGGCTTACTATGGGAAATGAGATGCTACTGAAACTCTCCGACATATCAGGAGCGCATGGAAAAGGGTGATCCACATGGAAAGGGATTCGAGAGCACGGAAAGAGTTAATCAAGTCAAGCTACCTTTCCGAAGAATCCCCACTCAGTCGAGAAATGAAGAACAGAACCAAGATATAGAGTCAGGGGAATTAAAGAAGCTGAAGGAGGAAGTTGCAAGATTTAAAGAGAAGAATGTCAAGATGGCTGATGACCTACTGGGCTTACGGCATAGCTATGCAGATCTCAACAGAGAATATGAGGAGAAGACTAAAGCATATGAGGGTTTGATCCAGAAATAAAGAGCCGAAAGGGATTATACACACAGGATCAAACAAGATCTGTCTGTAGCAAACAAAGAGCTAACAATGAGGGTACAAGAGCGGAACACGGCCTTATTAGCTGAACGTCAGTGGAAAAATTTGTATGAGGAAATTAAAAGAGACAAGCAAGAAGTCGTGAAAAGATTGCAAGATCTTCAAATGTAGGTCAACGTCATGGAACACCAAGTGGAGGAGACAATAGTTATATGTGAAGAAAGGGTGAATAAGGAGCGCATGTTGCTATTAGAATTAGAGGAAAGACACCAAGCTGCAATGACTCGTGTGACAGATTACGTGGTTGAGAAGAAAAAGGATGTGGCACACTGGCAGAGGAATTTTTCCCAATTGGCTGCTCTAGCTAATGGGGCTATTGAGGACGTACCCAAGATGTTACGAGAGGCTGACACAGTGACGTTCCGTGATCCTCCACGAGAAGTTCAGATTTTTCTCGATCATTGCAAGTGGCTAGTAGAGCAAATGAAGATTTTTATTGCTCGTGTTAGGGATTGATAACAGTTTCCTTTTGTCTTTCCGTTGCAGTTGTATCAATTTGAATTCATTAAATAAATCAGTTTTTGAGACTTTAGATCTATGTTAATTTCCATTTAATTACGTATCGAGTACACAACTTTATAATTTTCGACTAGTTGCATTTTTTTTCATATTTCATCTTTCATCTAATTCATCTTAAATAAAAATAGAAAAAGCAATAACGGCTAAATTTCCACGATATCCATATAGGACTCGTGCCAATCGTCAGAATATGGAAAACTGGGAGTACGCAATGAAATCAATGTAGGACGAGATCAGTGAGTTGAAGGATAAGGTGAATCAGATTCATGGCCTAAAAGATCAGTTGGGTCAGATTCTCGAACATCTAACGATCATAAACAACAAATCTGAAGCCACTACCAGAGATGAAGGGACTCAGTCTTCACATCTTCCTGTTTTTCAACCGGGAACATTACAAACCCGAGATCTTCATTAAGGAAATCAAACGAATCAAGAGTTCCCTCTGTACGACATGCGTATAAACTATGAACCACTCTACGAGGAAGGTGTGGAGCATGAAACTATACCACACGATGCTAGAGGTCAGCCAGAGTTCATTCATGTCGCAACCGGGATCATGACGGGGCGATCAAAAAATTAATTTTAAAAAATATTTATTTAGAGATTGAAGTCGCCACCATAGTTTATTATGGAAAACCATAGAAAAACCAAATTTGAAAATGTCTACGAACCAGATTCAAAGATCCGAGAGTCAATTATGTATGGGGAAGGTATTAACACCCCACAACGCCCGTCCTAAGACGGTACCTTTAATCAAATTAATAGAAATAAGTGTGGTTTTATAAAATGTCATTTTTCCCAAATAATAACAATAATAATACGAATAAAGATAAATAAAATAACAAAACAAACACATATAAAAAAAATAAAACAAATATATAAATAAGAAAAAGAAAATATGTTAATAAATATAATACAAATAATAACAATTATGCAAATAAAACAAATAAACATATATTTTTTTTATTTTTTCGGGCCTGACAAGGAATGACATTGGTCCTACGTATCTCTATTCATGATAGAAAATCAGGATTTACTTAGTTCTATTTTAAGAATTTTGTTTAGTGATATTTTATATTTTAATTTTGTGAGAATTTTATATTTTTTATTTTGAAAAACTAATTTTTTTTATATATTTTTTTTAAAAAACTATTTTATATTTTAATTTTCAAATCTGTTTTGTTTATATTGTTTTAAAAAACTGCTTTTATTAAAATTGCTTTATGTTTTAATATTCAAAACTTCTTTTTTTGTACTTTTTTTTATTTTTAAAACTGCGTTAAAAATTGTTTTGTATTTTAAAAGAATTTAAAATTGTTTTATATATTTTTTAATTTTTAAAAACTATTTTTCTTATTTTTTTATTGAAATTAAATATTTTTATTACTTTTAAAAAACGTTTCGTCTATTATTATTATTATTTATTTTTAAAAAATCAAAGAGACAAGGGATGAACCTCAGGATATCATAATAATCATCAAAGAGTGCAACCACATGTATGTGATAAGTATATAACACAGAGTAAATAGAGCGTACCAGTTGAAGATCCTCCAAAAGCACGCTCCCTTTTTCTTTGAACTCTCACCTTCAAACGATCTACTCACTAATATTCATGACCCTTTTTAGTATCTCTAGTATTTCTTGTGTTTTTTCGCGTGGGTATCCACTTGCTCACTATGCATATTTATACTAATTCTAGTCAGCCCACTCTTAATTCAAATTTTAAATCCCTTAATTCTTAATTATTCCCACTTAATTATAATTTGTGAACTGCCAATTGATTATTCTCTTTTAATTCAGATTCAAATCTATTAATTTCTAATTATCCCTACTTATGACACCAACTAACTGTTAAATCCCAAGGACGAACAGAGACTGAAAAATGGGCAGAATTGTACCATTATTGCTGTTATGACATCATAACCTTCCATACATATAATCAAATTCGAAAATAAATAAATATAGGGAATAAATGGGGAATATTGGAGGTAATGTGGCTGAAACATTTTATTATTATTTTTTTTAATTCGTTTTTTCTTTATTGTTTTTTCCATTTTTACATTTATTGAAAGCAACCTAAATAACACAACAATAGAAATAGATACTTAAACCTTTTTTTATTTTATTTTAATATTATTATTATTTTGAAGTATATATTTATTATCAGTATTTTTTTCTACTTTCGAAAAATAAACAAATTATCTAATTACTATTTTGAAACATTAACCAAATGGAGCCTATAAAATAAAAAGGATGAGCATAACAATTCAAAAAGAAAATACATCAATTATTAGACAATCAACATTTAATTTAAAATTATCAGCATTTAATCACTATTAAGCAGAAAATCGTTTGCAATTAATCAGAATAATAATCAGATCAACTATTCAAATTTCTAGCCTTTCTAAATTTTTTTAAATTTATTTTCAATTAATTTTCGTATCATTAATGGGCATCAGAAAAGGCAAGCAAAGAGAGGATGTGACATGGCATAATGACAATTTTATTTTTATTATTATTATTTTTTTAACAAATTTTTAATAGACTGATTTTCTTTACTTTTTTTCCTTGTTTACGAATTTTATTTTAACTTTATTCATAAAATAGAACGGAACCAAAACTCTTTTTTCTTATTTAAATAATAACACATATTTTTATTTTTATTTTATATTGTTTTATATTTTGGAATAATTTTATTTGTCCGGACGAAATTGGATGTTGACAGCTGCCCCTCTTTATTAAAATTTTACTATATGATTTGAACTTATGAAGTTCAGATTATCTGAGTAAAAGATAAGTAAGGACAAAAACACTAATTTCGTTCGGTTATGAGAATAAAAGACAATAAAATAAATGTATAGATAGAGGCCGAGACTTTGTACTGAGACGAGAGGGTCGCGTACCTGACCTTGTTCTGAGATAAGAGGGTTGTAAATTTTGGATTTGAATTGACCTTGTACTAAGAGGAGAGGGTCGTTATTTTTCATTTTGACATTGTACTGAGACGAGAGGGTCTTTGTTCTTGATTTTGACCTTGTACTGAGACGAGAGGGTCGTTGTTCTTTATTTTGACCTTGTACTGAGACGAGAGAGTAGTTGTTCTTGATTTTGACCTTGTACTGAGACGAGAGGGTCGTTGTTCTTGATTTTGACCTTGTACTGAGACGAGAGGATTGTTGTTCTTTAGTTTGACCTTGTACTGAGACGAGAGGGTCGTTATTCTTCATTTTGACCTTGTACTGAGACGAGAGGGTCGTAAACTTTGATTTTTGGACTGACCTTGAATCAGAGGGTCATTTATCTGAATTTGAGACCATGCATCAGAGGGTTATCTATCTGAATCTCACACCATTCATCAGAGGGTCATAACTCTTTATCAAATATCTGTAGAATGTCACTAAGATTATACTATCATGTTTTAAAATGCGAAAATACGACATTGAGTCTTTTCCCTTAATAATATCTTTTGTTGATTTGCATGAAGTTTGATTTTTCCTTGTTGGAAGATGTATGTTGGATGCATGAAAATGCATGAATTTTTCTTTTTGTTTGTTCTTTTTAAAGAATGCATTTACGACTGCATGAAATGTGATTTTTTTTAAAAGAATGCATGTTAAAATACATGAAATTTGTTTGAATATGAATTTTTGATTTTGTTCTTTTCGAAAAATGCATATAAGAATGCATGAAATTTATTTTTTTCTTGCATGAAAATTTTAATTGAATTTGAAAATGCATGTTTGAATGCATGAAATTTAATTTTTTGTTATTTTTTTTAATGATGCATGGAGTTTTTAATTGAATTTGAATCTTTAGTCTGAATAAAAATGCATGTTTGAATGCATAAAATTTTATTTTTTATTCTTTTTGAAGAGCGCATTTATGAATGCATGAAACTTTGTGAATTTTTTGAATGAAAATGCATGTTTGAGTGCATGAAATTTCATTTTTTATTCTTTTTGAAGAGTGCATTTATGAATGCTTGAAACTTTATGAATTTTCTGAATGAAAATGCATGCTTGAATGCATTACTTCTTTTTGTGTTTTTAATTTTGTTCTTTTTTTTAAGAATGCATTTATGAATGCGTGAAATTTTGTGAATTTTCTGAATGCTTGAATGCATGAGTTCTTTTTGTCTTTTTGATATTGTTCTTTTTTTTCTTTTTTGAAGAATGCATTTATGAATGCGTGAAATTTTGTGAATTTTCTGAATGAAAATGCATGCTTGAATACATTAATTCTTTTTGTCTTTTTGATTTTGTTCTTTTTTTTTAGAAAAAAAAATACATATATGAATGCATAAAACTTGATTTTTTTTTATTATTTTTGAAGAATGAATGAATAAAATTCGATTTTATTTTGGAAAATGTATATTAAAATGCATGAAATTTTATTTTCTTATTATTTTGAATGAAAATGCATGTTTGAATGTATGAAATTTTATTTTTGATTTTCTTAGATGATAATGCATATATTAAATGAATGAAATTATATTTTTCATTTTTTATTTTCTTGAATGATAATGCATGAAATTCTATTTTCTTGAATAATCATTTTCAATGCTAATGTATGTACAAACTTTTTTTTTTTAAATGATTTTACAAATGATGATTTTTTCAGTGAACTTTTCAAAGACAATGTTTCAAAAAGATATGTACTAATTTTCCAAAAGAGAAGATATGTACAAAACATATTTGCAATGATTTTCAAATTTTTCAAAATTTATGTACAAAGGAACATTTTCAATTATTTCTTCCAATGTTTATTCAAAAAGTATGTACAAAGATTTTTTGAAATATATATTTTTTATGTACATTGAAAAGGATTTTCAATGGTTCTTTTTTTAAAAAATACATATGTACAAAGAATTTAAAAGATCTCAAGAATATGTACAAACTTCAAAGTGAAAATATGTTCAAAAGTTTTTTTTTTCTTTTTCTAGATTTCATTGTGTAGAATCAGAAATTCTTGGTAATCATTGAATTCACTAGATATCAACTTTCATTTTTGAAAATCTATTTAATTCCATTTTTTTAAGAAAATTTAGATCATTTAAAGCTAATGTTAACATGGTGTAGCCATCAACTTTCCTTTTGAAAATATTGCTTAGATGCATGCTTGAACCCATTGGTAAAAGGGTAAGTATTTAGGGATTTTGAGGTATTGGAAAGATATTGGGGAGCAAATCTTCCAACAGGACTTCCCCCATTTAGGTGTCCCAATTTAGGTGTCCCAATTTTGATGTGTTGGGTTGGTTATGTGAGCTTTAAGCTTGGAGGGTATGAACAACCTGGTTCAAAAGAAAATAAGGGTAGTGTAAAGGACTCTTCAGGAAGGGAAATGAGCTTTGCAATTGCCCCAGTTTGTATGTATAAGGGAATGATGAGATTTGTGTGAGAGATTGCTTGTCTTGGCAAGGTGACAAAAATGGGATAACATGGGTACAAATGAAACTGGATTGCCTTAGTGTTGTATGAGAGATGAAAAAGGTACTGAACATATGATTGTCCCCAATTGGTATGTATAATGAGATATATGTGAGGGAAAGCAAGGGTATCAAATGCCCTAATGTCACTTCTGATGTTTCATTCTCAGTTGACTTGTGTATAGATGACTCTCTTTTGAAAAAGACATTCTAGTAGACTTCTTTCTTTTTTCATTTTTCATTCATTTTTCTTTTTCATTTTTTCCACGTATTATCAATCACATCCTCTTGTTACAAAGCCAAACATTATCAAAATCATTACAATCATTCATCAATCAATATGGACTTTATTGGGCTTGAAACATGGCTAGAGGTTATAGGATTGTGAAGAAAAATGATATAAAGGCTCAAAAAATATTTTTTTTTGGGTTTGACTTTTTAAACAATGATCATCAACCAAATGTTGTAACCAACCAAGGTCATCTTCCATTGTATCATGTACCTTCTTTCTATTTTCTTTCTCATTAGAGAGTCTTTGTTGTACTCTCTCTTTGATGAACTTTTGGGAATATCTTTTTTTTTTTCTTACTTCTTTTCTTTCTTTCTTTTTTTTTCTCCTTTTTTCTTTTTATTTTTCAATTTTTTACTTTTTTTTTATTTTCATATTTTTTCTTTTCTTGAGAAGCTTTCGATGTGTTTTTTGCCTGATGTGCATTTTCTTTTAGGCTTTCGGAAACTTCTGATGATACTCCTTTCTTCATGAATTAGGAGCTTTGACATATAAATTGTTTATGAATTTCTTCTGTCGAAACCTTAAACTAAGCTTCAAATTATTGATGATCCTCATTACGGGTATTTGAAAGAAATATTTTTATTTTTTTTGGCTCAAAGAGGATACAAAGGATTTACAAAAGTGTTTTGAATATAAAAACATGGCCATATATCATTTTGAATCATAATTGCTTGATTTTCAAAGAGTTTAACAATGGAACAAAATTAATGACTTCTGACGCATGTATTTTTCTTTTTTTTTATTGTCCTATCTTTTTCTTAGATCGCCCTTTTGGGTTTTCAATCTAACAGACTTTTTTTCGAATGTCCCAAAAGAATAGGGGTAGGAGATTGGTCAACTAACAAAAAACTGACATTCTCCCTAGTAAAAATATTCTTAGGTAATGGTAACCATTTGGACAATCCTTTCATTTGAAAATTTTGGGAATCTAGGAAATTTTGGGAAAGCTGGTAATTTTGGGAAAGACAATAGGTAACAAACACTGTGTATGCAAATGTTTCCTTAGAAAAGTTAACTTTTACCTTTATTAACATTTTGCTTGAATGATCTTCATTTTATTATTATTTACATGTAAATTCAATGATCCATGAACAAATGACTCACCACATTTTCCTTTTTTTGTTTTTTTCCTTTTTTTTAAAACTTAATTTTTTTTTTGACAAAACACATTATGAAATTTTGGACCTTTTTTTTTTTTTGAAAAATGCATGTTTGAATGAATGAATGCATGAATTTTTTTCAGAAGATGCACTTATGAATAAATGATTTTTTTAATGCATATATAGTGCATGTTTAAAAGATTTTTTTCTGAAAAAAAATGCTTTTATAAATGTATGATTTTTTTGAATGCATATATGATGTATGTTTGAATGAATTCTTTTTTTTGTCAGAAAATACATTTATGAAATTTTGGAATTTTTCTTTTTGAAAATACATTTATGAATGCATGATTTTTTTTGGAATGCATATATAATGTATGTCCGAATGATTTTATTTTATTTATGAGAAAATACATTTATGAAATTTTGGACTTTTTGTTTTTGAAAATGCATTTATGAATGTATGATTTTTTTTTTTGGAATGCATATATAATGTATGTGTGAATGATTTTTTATGAGAAAATGCATTTATGAAATTTTGGACTTTTTCTTTTTGAAAATGCATTTATGAATGTATGATTTTTTTTGGAATGCATATATAATGTATGTGTGAATGATTTTTTTATGAGAAAATGCATTTATGAAATTTTGAACTTTTTCTTTTTGAAAATGCATTTATGAATGCATGATTTTTTTTATGAGAAAATACATTTATGAAGACGTGATTTTTTTAATGCATATATAATGCATGAAAGAATTTTTTTCTGAAAAAATGTATTTATGAATGCATGATTTGTTCTAGATTTATTTTGGTTCTTTTTTTGAATATGGATGTGAGAATGCATATATGATGTACAAAATTCCAGAAAAATACATAAGAGATTTTGTGAATGCATACATAGATATTTACAAGCTGATTTTGTTCCTTTGAAAATACCTGCATAAAAATCTATTTTTTACTTTCTTTTGAAATTTCCATTTTTTTTTAATAGTAATGCATGAATGGATGCTCGAAATTGTAATTTTTAATTTTTTAATAATATGCATGAGTGTCTGCTCTACATTGTATTTTTTCTGATTTTTTTCAATGATAATCTATGCTTAAATGTATTATTTTTTAAAAGAAAAATATGTATAAATTTTCAAAAAATAATGTATATTTAAAGATTTTTTTTTCACAAATATTTACATGAGAATGTATTTATAAAATATTTTTAATAACAATGTATGTACAAAAGGTTTTTTCTTGAGAAAAAAAAAGTAACATATGTACACAGATCTTGATATATGTACAAAATTTCAAAAGATAATGTATTTACAAATTTTTAAAGGAGAGTATATTTATAAAATATATTTATTTTAATTTTCAAAAATGTGTATATATTTCTTGTAATCATTATATGCTGACTTCCTTTCTTTTTCCTAAAAAATGATTGACTTTTTTTTGAGTTATTTTATTTCATATTTTATTTTAAGAAAATTTTTATTTTCCCTTGTCTTTCTATTTTTCAATAAGGTGAAGATCTTCACAGTGCAAGAACGGTCTCAAATGAATTTTTTTAAAAAAACTAAGGTTGAGATCATGACCGCATCAAGCGGGTCTCAAAATAAATCTTGCTAGAAATGATGTAAGTGCATGAATGTACGAATGTGTGCAATATTTTTCATTTTTGATATTCTTGATTTTTTTTTGTTTGATATTGGCATTTAGGAAGAGATGCATGAGTGTATTGAGAACGTATGAACATATATATGAAATCCTATGATGATTTATGAGAATGTATGTATGAAATGCATAGCTTTCATTTGTGTCAATTGAATGAATGATGATATGAAAATGCATATTTTTTATTCTTGATTAAATGGGAATGCATGCATAAAACTTCATTTTTCATTATTGATTTTTGATTTTTTTGCGAATGCAAGTATAAAACTTTATTTTTTGTTTTGAAAATGAGAATGCATAGATGAATACACAAAAACTCTATTTTATTTTTCAGCTTTAACTGAAAAATAATCCATGCATGCATAAAATTCTATTAAGTTTTGATTTTAAGTAAATGCATATATACATGCATAAAACTTGATTTTTCATTTTTGAATGAGAATGCATAAATGATTGCATAAAACTATTTTTTTTAGTTTTTTTTTAAATAAAAACTATACATTTTTTTGAATGAGGATGTATGAATGAATGCACAAAACTATATTTTATTTTTTTAGTTTTGTTTTTTTGAAATGAGAACGACACATTTTTTTTTGAATGATAATGTATGAATGGATGCACAAAACTCTATTTTTTCAGTTTTTATTTTAAGAGAATGCATAAAACTCTATTTTTTTGTTTTAAAAGAATGCATAAAACTCTATTTTTCACTTTTTCTTTTTTTTATGAGAATGAATGAACAATGCATAAAACTGTATTTTCTTTATTTTATATTTCTTTTAAAATGTATTTTCAAAACTCTTCCTATGTTATAGACTGTAGTATGGATGCCTTTGAAGATGTATGATGCATGTGCGAATGTATTATGTATGGTATGATATGTGATGTATGTTTAGATGTGTGATGAATGTCTAAATGTATGCTATATATTTACAAGTATGATGCATGCAAAATGTATACATGTCAATAATTTTTTTATGCTAGCAAATTAGAAAAAGGATGCACAAAAATACAAACTAATTAAGCAATTATTTTTGTTTTGTTTTGTCTTCTTCTTTTTTATTTTTTTTATGCAAGAAAGTTTTAGGAATTCATTTATTATTTTTTTTTTAAAAATGAAAATATATGGACATATGAAATTTGGATCCATGAAAATTTTCTTTTTTTTTTTTTAAGAAAAAGCATTTATGAATACATGAAATTATTGTTTATCTCTCTTTTTTTAGAAGGTATAAAATTTTATTTTTGAAAATATATGAATGAATGTAATGAGATTAATTTTTTTTTGTTTTTATTATTATTTAATATCAACATTCAAATGAAACGCATAAGTGTCATGAGAATGCATGAACATATGTATGGAATTTTATTTGAGAATTCCTATAAAGATGCATAAATGAATGTATGATGAAAATGCATGTAGAAAATGTATATTTTTCATTTTTGTTTGCTAAATGATGATATGAAAATGCATATAACTTTATTTTTCATTTTTTTATTTTTTTAAAATGCACGAATGACTGCATAAAATTCTTTTTTTTTTTTATTTTTTTAGTATGAGAAACATAGGTTAATACATCAAAATCATATTTTTTGATTTTTTAATTAAGACTACATAGGCGAATGCATAAAAAACTTTATCTTTTTTTTTCTCACGTATGAATAGGAATCTATGAAAATGCATAAAACTTTTTTCTTATTTTTTTTTGAATTTTTTATTTTTATATTATTATTTTTTTAGGCATGAAATTTTCAAGAAAATGTATTTAGAAATGCATGAAATTTCTCTTTTATTTTTTCTTAGAAGGTATGAATTTTTTTTTAAAAAATGTATGAATAACAGAAATGTATAAGTGTCATAAGAGCACATGAACATATGCATGAAATTTATTTGAGAATTCTTAAGAGACAAAAGAATGCATGATGAAAATAAATATTTTTCATTTTTGTTTATTGAATGCATGATGCATACATGAAATGTATTTTTATAGAATGAATAATAATATAAAAATTAATTTTATATTTTTTTTTTGTTTCTTTG
>Ga0209700_100903_pt1 | contig 59764 bp, 28 predicted proteins | sample SiratroredBW_FD_187528 | JGI IMG/M metagenome (GOLD analysis project Ga0209700, IMG submission 187528) | Root nodule microbial communities of legume samples collected from California, USA - Siratro red BW (SPAdes) (version 2) | ecosystem: Host-associated > Plants > Roots > Nodule | place: USA...
GCCACTTGTGGCATGCTGCTTGAAATTCCTTCTGCCTCTATTGGCATAGAGTGCCTCTTCTTCCTTCCTTAACGAGACTCCTCCCATTTGCTTAGCGAGGGCTTCCTGACCAGCTAGCAAATTTTCGTATTCAACAAGTGACGGCTGAGTTTGCCATCCTTGTATAGCAGCAACAAAACTCCTAAATTCTGGCTTCAAACCATGGATGATGATCCACTTCATCCTAGTATCACCAATAGGAGCCTCTGAATCTAACTCAGAAATCTCTCGGCATAATGACTTCACTTTATGAAAATATTGTGCAATCGTCATGTCGCGTTGCGCCACTGACAACAATTCATTTTCTAAGAGCTGGAGCTTTGTATCGTTCTTCTTGGAGAACAATTTAGCGAACGTATCCCAAGCTTCTTTGGGAGTTTTTGCATCCCGGATATGTTCCAACACATCCTCTTCAACCGTCGTCTTCAAAACGAACATGGCTTTGCCTGCTCTAATTTTTCACTTTCGCAACGTCCCATGCACATCTTCGGCCTCAGGTTGCGTTGCTTCACTACCATTGACGACATCCCACAAATCTTGACCTTGCATGTATGACATAATGCAAGTAGACCAAGAATTGTTGTTGTTCTGGTTGTTAAGTTTCTTAACACCGCCAACAATTTGTAGATCACTCATCTTAACAATAGGTTGCTCACCACAAGCCAAAAAGCATATGGCTCTAATACCAAATTGTTGAAATAATAAGGCAAAGAGAAATATTGAAATGAGAGTGATATTATTCAATGTTTACTATTGACCTTATATAAGCTAATAACTCAAATATATGCCACTCACTTTCTCCACATATTTCTCTTCCTAAAATAATTCTACGTACATTAATAAAAGCTTAGGAATTGATAAATTATTAATTATAGTAATAAATGGCTGGTGTTGCTTTTTTTTCTTCAACAATCTTCAATCAAGGATGAGCTTTAAGAAACACTTTCTTGGTTCTTCTTGAATCAAAACACTTTTGCAAATCACTTATGACACATGGTTTTTCTCTCAAAGCTTTATGTAGTCTGTATTTTTGTTTTTCTATGTTCTCTTCTATATATAAAGTATGATTTTTGAAAGCAGTTATATAAGTTTCCAAAATAGTTTAAAATAAGTTATATTGTTATAAAAATATTGATTGAAGATAAATTTTAAATTGATTGATTTTTTTGCTAACGTGATCTTTAGTTTTATCAAAACAAGTTAAATTCACTTGGAATTTTTATATTTTGAAATCGTTAAGAATTTTTATAGCTCATTCCAATGATATAAGATGTATGCACATGGTTTAAAACACACACACATACCTAAATATGCTTTAATCACTTGAAAATTATTTGTTTATTATTTTAGTTTTAAAAATTGTTTCTTTCTCTTTCTCTCAAATTTTGATTGTCTCTTCCTCTTTTATTTTCCTTCTTATTCTTTGTTCTTCATCAGTGGAGAATTAATTATTGAGATTCAATTCACAAAATCAAGATCATAAAAGTCAAGTTATGTTTTGCAACGATTGTTTAACACTAGTATGTTCTTCTTCTCTGTAATCTCATATTTGCACTTTATGATTATAGCTATGTTTTTTTAGAAGTTAAATTAGGAATTGATTGAATTTTAATTAGATTTGTATTTTTAGTTCAATGATATTTAATTGATTAAATTAATTAATTTAACTAGATTATTGTTTAAACTTGGATATAATTTTTGTAAAGAATTATAATAAAAGTAATTCTATAAATCTTGAATCCGTGAATTGACCTTTCGTTTTCCTTGAATTTTATTTTTCAATTCCTAGCATGTTCTTAGTTTTGTTTTATTCTAAAAAAGCCTCCAAATTAATTTCTATAAGAAGAATGTTAAATATTGAATACAATAGAAGTGTATCCTTTGAGAATCCTCATAATATTGTAAATTTTTAGGAAAAAATAAGTTACTTTTATTTGAAAACAACATTGAAAATAGCTAGTCATACAAGCATAAGGAAGGAGCAGTCTAACAGTTTCTAATTTGGCCATTGATCCATATATTTCCTCAAAATCAATATCAGTACCTTGTTGTTTATATCCTTTTGCAACTAGCCTGAATTTGTCTCGATAATTTTTAGTTCATCCATCTTAATTTTGAAGTCTCATTTAGTTCCTATGACATTCATGTTTTCAGTCTTAGGTACTAAAAACCAAACATCATTTTGTACAAACTAATTAAGTTCATCATACATGACGGATATTCAATTTTCATATTTTAAGGCGTCTTCAATTGTTTTACGTTCAATTTGAGAAACAAAGACCATTGTATTGTTGAAATCATTGAAGGAATGTCTAATTGATACTCTCTTCTCCAGTTGACCAATCACATTGTAAAGTGAGAGATTTTGGTACTCTCTATTCTCTAGCAAGATATTATGAAAATTTTGTCCTTCAGTTGCCTCATCTAGTTTGTTTTAATCATTTGACTAATTTGTGTTCAATTTTGAGAAATTGTCCAACAGATTCTCATCATAACAATCATCAATTATTGACAACTTTTCTTTTTGACAATTAGATTCATCAAATACAATATGTTTATATTCTTCTACAATTAAAAGCCTCTTATTGTGCACCTTATATTGTAATAGATTCTCATCATCACAAGCATCAATTCTTGACAACTTTTCTTTTTGACACTTAAATTCATCAAATACAATATATTAATATTCTTCTACAATTAAAAGCCTCTTATTATGCACCTTATATATTGTGTTATGTATTAAATAACCAAAAAAGATGACTTCATCAACTTTAACATCAAATTTGGCAAGGTTTTCCTTATTATTACTTAGGATAAAACATTGACATCCAAAGACTTTAAAATGTATATATTAGACTTTCTACCGTTTAACAAATCATAATAAGGGTTTTCTTGAGAATAAGTGTAATTGAAACCCTAGTCAACATAGAACAAGTTGTACTAATTACACCAACTCAAAAATATTTAGGTAGAGATGATTCAGTTAACATGGTTCTAGCTAATTCTTTTAGAGACTTATTTTTCCTTTCTACTAATCCATTTTATTGAAGAGTTCTAAGTGCAAAAAGGTCATGCCTAATTCCATGTATTTCGCAGAAAGAGTCAAATGGATCATTTTGAAATTCTCCTCCTTGATCATTCCTAATAGAACAAATATTGCAACCTTTCTCATTTTGTAAAATCTTGGTAAGCTTTTTGAAAGCAATGAAATCATAATTCTTAAATACTAAAAAAAATTCCATGAATATCTAGAGAAATCATCAATAATGACAAATAGTTTCCACCAAGGCTTATTGTCCTTGAATGACCAAGCTAATATGTACACTCTCCGAGGGTCTAATAGTTAAAATATAATTCTTTTTATTAAAAGAAATTTTTGTTTGTTTCCCTTATGACATGCTTCACGTATTTTATCCTTCTCAAACTTGAACTTTAGAAGACCATAAACTAGTTCTTTATAATCAGTTTGTTAAGATGATACATATGAATATGATCAATCTTTCTGTGTTATAACTAGGGAATCTTCATTCTTAGTTACCAAGCATGCAATTTTAGAGGATGATGCATGTTCCATGTCTAACATATATATGTTCTTAATTTTTTTTTTACCTATTAGCATGATCTTGTTGGTCTTAGAGTCACAAATCAAATTGTGATTAGGTCTAAAAATTACCTTGTGATCTTTATCATATAGTTTGCTAATGCTTAATAAATTGTACTTGAGACCTTCAACAAATACTACATTTTGTATGAAAATAGAAGAATCGTTACCAATGTTACCACTTCCTAATATTTTTCCTATATGAGACAAGTCAAGTTATTTTGAAAACAAGATCGGTATACTTTTTTCTGTCTCTATCCATGTATTTTGAACAACTAATATCTAAATACCAAAGTAATTTGTTGACCTTCAAATGCACGACAAGAATAGATTATATAGAAGAATATGATATCCTTTTTAATCTAGGTCCAACAATATTAAGTTTTTCTCTAGTACATTTTGATTTTCACTGTAACTTTGGCACACCAAATTTTCTAATATTACAATTTCTAGAGATATAACCTTTTCTCATACAATAAAGCCAAATAATGAATGAAGAGTTGGATATTTTTCTTTATAAAAATCAGATTTTTGTATGCTTTTGTTTTCTTTTAGAAATTAAAATTATAATCTCCATTGAAAACACATTTTTGAAAACTTAAAAAGAGAGTTTAAAGATTCACTTTTCCCATTGTAAAATTTGCAAGAATTTTTTATAAGGTAATGTATTTTATTTTGCAAAAACTTAATTTTTTACATTCTTTAATAATTGACAAAATTGTCTCACCACAATTACAAGATAAAATTTTGTAAATGATTTCAAGACTCAATCACTTTTTACACTATTCAATTCATCTTCTAATTTTGGAATTACATTTTCAAGTCACTTATTCATTTCTTTGATAAAAAAGAAAAGTCACACGGGTAAAAAAATTAGTTATACCCTTGTCATGAATAATCATACAATTATATTAATACCTCTATATCATGTTAAAGCATATATTGATCAAATTTTGAGGGTAAAAAGGGAGAAAAAGTTAAGATGAGTGAAAATAAGAAAGAGACAAAATTAAATTTAAATGTAATGAAAAAGGAAAATATGAAAATAAGTACATTTCCAAAGCAAAATAAATAAATAAATTGACAATGCTTTGTTAAAAGGATATAATCTACCCGTGTTCTCATCCAAGAATCATAAGAATAACATTTTTTTCTCTTTCTCAATAAATTTGATGCGTATGGTGCTTTAAATACAAATTAAACTTTCAAACTAAAAATGCCAAACTCGATAGAGGAGATTCATGCAGAAATACAAAGAAAAAATAATAGTACAGTAGAGCAGTTCAAAATATCTTTCTATAAAAATGCTGTGATCAAAAGAAAAGGGTATGCATTCATTAAATTATAATACCAAAAACTACAAAAAAGCAATAACTTAAGTGTGTTACAAAATAACCCCGAAAAAACGGAGAACTACGTCATGCTACTCCTGACGCAACAATAAACAGATCAAAATTTACGGTATACATTACCAAATACCTCTCAGCAACACAAAAAACTTATATCTAAAGTCATCTATGACCATTAATCTGTATATAGTTAAAACTTTCTAACTTTATTTGGGCGATCTAGTGCAGATTCATTCTCTCTGGACCGGTTGAATTTACCACCTCTCCCATGCTTTCCTCCCCTGCCATGGAATGTAAGAAGAGAATGTGTCAAAAAGAGCATTAGAGAATGTCAACATTTCTTAATAATTATATCCTAGTTTCAGTTCCACCCCTCCAAAGAAGCCCCATCATAAGAACGTAAAAAGTTAAATATATTTTTTGGTCTGAACATGTATAATGGTTTTCACGTCAAAAAAAATGTTATGGTTATTATTCTTTCTTACATTAAAAATATTGATAGTTAGCACTTGTTGGGAACAAAAAAGGCACACACATAATGAATACCTTTTTTATAACCATCACGAATAGGTCAAAATTTTCACCAATCAAAAATATATTTAAGCCAAAACTAAAAGAGGAACCAATAATGCCTTTTTCAAGACATGGTTGAGTGACTCCTCTTACCTTCCTCGGTTATTATTCATATATCGTGTGTGCTTTTCTTGTTGATTACAACGAAGCATGCTCCAGTATTCTCTCTCCGCTTCACCTGAAACCATACCAGAAGAACAGCTCTCAGATTAACCAAAAAAGGAAAAAAGGACTGTGTCAGTATCAGTCAATTTATCCAACAGTGTTCTTCAAATGGTCTACCCTTAGCCACCGGTCATATTAATATACATTAAATGGAAGACAAAACAAATGAAACAGAGAAATTGCACCAGCACATGTGATGAGTATTAGTGATAATGAAAGGAAAAACTAATTAGGTAGACAACATAATTTTGTTGATCAAGACATGAAGTGGGCGTTTTTACCAAACAAATGCATATGAATAACTCATGAAAAATTAAATTAGATGTGAAACAAACCAGTCACTGGATCCAGAGTAGCAACACAGTTCTTCACAACTAAGCCCTCCCTTTCAGAAAGAGCTGCAGCTGCACGAGCTTTCTGAGCACCTTCAGGATCTTCAAATCGAATGTATCCTAACTCTGCTCCAATCTTGAAATCAATGTACTGAACAGGCAAACAGAATACAATTTATACAAGTCTTGATCAATTCAAATAGCTAGATGATAAATCAATAACAATCTTTAGGGCTTAAAGGATGAAATTGAGACAGATTGGTTGAACTCACCACCTGGGTATTCAAACAAAATTAGGCAAAAAGTATCATTTAAAAAGTGAAAGAAACTCCAAAAGAAGAAAGAAGTAGTTATAATAAGCAGATAACTGTATAAAATGGACAAAAATCAAACAAAAGGCAGTAAGCCCATCAACCAAAGAAAGGGGGAAAACCCGATTACCTTCACAGTACCAAACTTCTCAAAGACAACCTTCAAGTCCTCTCGTGAGATAACAAACTTGTTGTCCTTGTCAGCAGCAGCAGAAATTTTTTCATCAGTTTCTTTACTCTTTTCCTCACCCTCAGTCTCTTTTCCTTCACTCACCCCACTGTTTTCTTTATCATTCTGGTCATTTTCTGACACCTTTTTACCACTTTCCTCAGCAGCAATTTCAGATGGATTTTGTTGATCGCTTTTGGAGATATCATGAGTGCCATTGGTTTGTTGATCAGAGTTATTTTGTTCTGAAGGAACTTCATCAGAAATAGTCTTTAGCTTGAAGGCTATAAGTAAGCCTTTAGGGTAGCTGTGATAAACATGGATAATTAGCTAATAAACTTATCTGTTTTATTGTAGGAGTGGGGATCAAAAGAATTGTTAGTATCTTACCCTGATTCTGTATTTGTGTTATTCTGGTGATCTACACCCCCAAGTCCACGAAATTTTTCTTGCTCTTTTAATTCTTTCTCTCTCTGCAGATCAAACTCCTTCCTGGATTGGATAAAATAAACATAAACAATATTAGATAATATGCTTATGTAGACTGTCTTCACATCCTAAAATCCTGCTAGAACAAAACACATCGTTGCAACCTAAATGCATTAAATTGAAATGTTCCATGTAATGATACAAAAGCAATATGGCTGTAAAGCAGCTACTATCAATGCTCATTTTTTTTTTTCTTTTTTTTTTCTATTACAAATATCAATAATTGCAAATCTTTTAGCAATATATTTTTTTTTTCAAAGGAATTTGACATAAAATATTGGACTATCCTCCCTTTCTTCCACTTAATAAGAAATAATCCTAATTTACAGAAAAAAGATAACACTTTTTAATTATAATTGATCAATCAATGACTCAGTACTGAATCAATATAAGTATTCTTACTTTGGCTTTAATTCTAACTTAGCCCCCGCATAGACAACACTTTCCTTCAAAAATTTTTCCATTTCTTCATCTGATGAAAACTCAACAAGAGCAGTGCCACAAAAGAACCTTTTGTCTCCAACATGACGAGGCAACCGAACACTGTTAACCTGAAACAGGAAACTAGAATTTATCCCTTTTGTTACTTAAAAAATAAATTATCAAAAATTACTCTCTACGACCAGGACCATCTTACGAACTTTTTCTTATCATTGAAGTAGTCTATAATCTGAAGAATGTAAGATTGACCAGTGCAATAAATTTCCAGATTTTTATCTTTAAAAATGAAGACAGTCTGTTTATAAGAAGCATAGCAATTCAGCTCCAGCATCACATCAAGATATTTAATGAACTTTTATACAGTTTTCACTCCAGTTGCAGCATACCGTACATCAAAACCAATAAAAATAAGGAGAGGAACTACAATTCTCTCAAGTGAAAATGTTATAATAAAAATGATAGCAGTAATCTAAACAATACCTTGCCGTATTGACCAAAGAATGCCTCCACATCTTCGAGCTTCACATTATATTGAAATGGCGATGCAGCAATTGTTCTTATCTCTACCTGCTCAATTACCTCTTCTGGCTTCAGAAGTTCAGTTGACCTGCCAACTTTGCTCCCTGAAACATGAATAAACAAATGAGAAAAAATTGTTTACAACTGGTACAGAGCTCACATCAATTAGAGATAAGACTAAATTATATTATATAAATAGGTGCAAACTTCACTTTACAAGCTTATTTTGTGAAGTTGAGTTAGACTTAAACTCACTTACTAAAATGGTATGATTATTATTCAGAGTTTATCCTAGTCAACTTTGTTAGGACTTGTGTCACCCGCTGTCAGGTTTCCCTAGTCCCACACTCAAGATGTCCAATCTTTGGTGCGTGAAGAGGTATTTTAGAGAGCCCACATAACTAGAGATAAGGTCAAATTATAGTATACAAATGGATACTAACTTCAATTTACAAGTCAGTTTTGTAAGTTAGGCATAAACCCACTTACAAAAAATTACTAAGTAGCATATTTCATTCAACATAAAACCTAGCACCAAAAATTAAAAAGAAGAATTTATTCATACAATCAACTGATCTGCAACTGACAAATACTGGGTTAAACATGTCCATTTCATCAATAGTCTCCCAATAAACACAACACAACGTTAAAAATTAAATTTAACTAATGACCATTTGATTCCTCTTCCACTCACTTCAATAACCCCTAAAAGTTTTCAAAACAATTCAAAAACATAAACACCATAACCATTACAAGCAATCACCATAAAACTTATTTCAATAGCAAATATAAAGTTGTGGAAGTAAGTGGTTCAAAAGAATAAATTGTATGTTTATGAAAGAAACATGGCAAGAGAGCAAAAACAGTGTCCAAGGAAAAAAAAAAGCTTATTTCGATAACTTATTCATATTGCTGCAGCATGACAAGGGGAAAAAAGTTCTCCAAGTCTAAACTAGACACAAAAAATAAAGAATTTACACAACCAATAAGCTAGGAGGAATTCACACTAATATTAGATTCTTTAATTACGAAAACAAATACAAAACTTAATGTTGCCTGAATAAAACCACCTTTTTAATAAAACCAAACACATGCATAAAAAAAGAAACCAACCATCTTCTGAGACTCTGACCAAAGCCGAATCTTTCAAAGCTTGTGCAACAGCTTTGACTGTATCTTCTGTCACCTCGGCCGACTTAACCTCCTCCAGTTTAAGGTGCTTTCGCATCCGATTAAAAGAACAAATAAGAGCCAAACTAACCACTGTGTGGTTGCAGGAAGAGTCAAGGCAAACAACATTGCAAAAGGCAAAAAAATAAAATAAAATAAATCAATTAGCCACATTTTTGGATTGATCAAATAGGTGTTGATGGAAACAGAACAGCAATAGGATTAAACACAATGTCGAGTCTCTCTGTTTGGTATTTCAGAATTGAAAGAAATAATAATAATAAAAATTGATCCCAAAGCCTAAAGTATAGAAATTTATTGTTCTAAGGCTATGTTTTCTTGGAAGCAAAAAAAAAAATTCAATCACTTTATCGAAACGCAACAAAAAATTTGAAGCAATTCACAAACGCTTAATAAAGAAGAAGGATACTGCCATCTTCGCTCTCACTGACTGCTTTCCTCAGAAAGTTGTCTGTGGGAAGGTTGCTATCACTGAAGTAGAACTCCACCTGTTTGGAACAAAACGTTAACGAAAGTTGAATAAACGACGCGAACGAGTATAGAATAGCGAAAGGTAAAACCACAGTGCAAACCTGTCGTACGACTTTCTTCGCAGTTTCATCGTCCAGCAAAGCGGTCGCCATTGTTAAGACCAGAATCAAAGAGCGGTTTCGGAGAGGGAAAGCGAGAGAGAGAGAGAGAGAGAGAGAGAGTGTAGGGTTTTTGATTTTTTAGAAAAATATGCAATTTGGTTTCTTTTCCACTTGTATATATATAGTCACACCTCAAAATATCTTTTTTATATTTAAAAACTCAAATTTGAATGAAAAAAAAAATGCACATGGGCCTTTCATATATTGAAATTAAGTTCATAATCTATTAACAAAATAACTAAATTTCTATATTAAACTACACTTTATTTTTTATTTATCTCAATAAATTTTTTTAATTTTGAATTCTTAAAATAGCATTTTTTTCACTATATTAATTATTGTATAACAATTATAATTATTTGTAAATTTTTTATGTGTTTGTTTAGTAATTGTGATAATTAATTTGATTAAAATTAAGATAAAAAATCATATAAAAATATTAAATTAAATTTTTGCAATATAGTAAAAAGAAAAGATAATAAAATATTTTATAAGTATTTTTAACTAATTGATTATAATAAAAAATAAAAGATAAAATATTTTGTTTTATATTCTAAAATAAATTTAAATCTAATTGTATATTTATTAAATTATACCTTTTGTTTTGCATAGGGGTTGTATCTCGAATAAAAAATTAAATTTATCTTTATCAAAAATTAAATTTTAGGTTGATTAAAAATTACAATTTATTTTTATCAATAATTAAATCTTATCTTTATTAAAAATTAATCATATTTTTATCAAAAATCAAATTTTACTTTTATCAAAACTCAAATCTTATCTTTATAAAAAATTAAAATTAAATTTATCTTCGTAAAAATCAAATATTATTTTTATCAAATATCAAATTTTATCTTTATAAAAAAAATCAAATTCTATCTTTATCAAAAATTAAAATTTATCTTTATTAAAAATTAAATTCAATTTCTATTAAATTCTAACTCTATCAAAAATTATTTTCTATTTTTATTAAGAAAATATTTTATTTTCATATTAATTATTTAGATATTTTTAAAAAAATTAAAAATATAATTTTTATTTCAAATAATAATTTTATAATATATTACAATTTTTTCTTTCAATTTCAGTTTTGATATAAAAATATAATTACAAAATTATTATAATTTGTGTTACCAAATTAAATTTAATATAAAAATATAACATAAAATAATTTATCATTTATTTTTTATTATAATTAATTAGTTAAAAATACTTATAAAATATTTTATTTCATTCTCTTTTGAGTATTATTTTTTAAAAATTTAATTCAATATTTTTATATTATTTTTTATCTTAATTTTAATCAATTAGTAATCACTAATAACTGCTACAAACCGAAAAAACTAACATGCTATAAATTCATAAATAATCACAATTATTAATCTTCCAGTGTAAAAAAATGTTATTTCAAAAATTGAAATTAAAGAGATTTATTGAAAAAAATAAAAAACAAAAAAAGTATTAGTAGAGAAAAAAAAATTCAGAAATACGTCTCATTTTTTAAATTGTAAAAAATAATTTATGTAATATTAAATTTTGTAATTGAAAAATTATAAAAAAAATTAAATATATTTTATGTAACTCTTCTTATTCCATTCACACTTTTCTATTTTTCTTTCTTTTTATTTTCTCTCCTTTCAACTTCTATCTCACTTATCATTTTCATAAATAAATAATTATTTATATCTAATTAGATTTTCAAATACAGTAATTTTTTATCTAATCTAAAGATTTATTTTTTTCTAGTTACCAATTTACTTATTTAATCTAAAGATTTATTCTTTATTTTTTTCTTGTTATCAATTTTTTTATCTAATATAAAGATTTATTTATCCATTTTGATAAAGATAGTTAAGAAAAGTGATTGTTTCCGATTGACTAAGTTTATACTAAATTTTTTTCATATTTAGATATATTATTTTAGGTCTTTAAATTTTGAATAATTATATTTATTAGATTTGGAAGTTCCTTAATTTCGAAAAGTTATTTATGTTTTTTTTATTAAACTTTAGGATAAATTGAACTCTAAACCTTAAATCATAATATATATATATATATATATATATATATATATATATATATATATATATATATATATATTAAATATTCAATGAAAACTAATAATATAATTGACAATTCTGAAAATAATAATTATTAAATTTTTAAAAAAATCTTAAAATAAAGAAAGGGATAAATTTTCAATAATTATTATGCGAAGTGAAATTAATCATACATTATATTCTTCTATATAATTGTACATACTAGATAATAACAATTTAAATAATTGACAAAGTTTATTATTTAACCTGCTTTAATTACTTAGAGTAAAAATTTAAATTTAAAAGTTTTATTTATATTTTTATTTAAGATATTTATATTTAATTTATTAAAAATAGCTTTGAAATCATAATTGCATCAAAATAATTATAATTATTTAAGATATTTAATGCATAATGAGTGTACAAATGAAAAATACTGAAAAGAATCCTATTATACAAAAAGCTCATATATGCTCGATCCCATAATTACTGATATCATAATCACTTGAATATTTATATTTATATATATTGTGTTATTTGCGAATCAATGTCATTGTTAGGAAGATTTGACTTCTTTAACAGTCTTTCAGCAATAAATATAGAAACATGTAATAGTATTTGACAATGTATATTATTGATTATTTTTAGATATATTTTGTTTTATCTTTCTTATTTTCTTGCAATATCAAATTATTCCTTAAAAACATTTCAAACCATATATTTACATATTTATAAAATTAGCACATTCGACGCTAATTGTATTTTTTGTTATTTTTTAAAGTATAATTTGAATTCTTTTACATATATTTGATTTTATGTATATAAAAAATTCTTATATACGACTTTATCATATACTTTAATTATATTAACACAAGTTGGTAGATCATCTTACTTATGATCTGAACGATTATTAGAAGTTTTGTTACCTGTGATTATAATTTTATTTTATAAAACACTTAAACATTGATTTAACGACCTATTATATTTTGTTAACATCAAATATTTCTATTAAGAGATAGTCTAGAAGTTCTATATAATTATTGGTTTGTTCATGTTTTTACAAATTTGAGATGAAATAACTTAGAGATCTTGAATAAGCATTGTAAATTGAAGTGGTTAAATTGAAACTCATTTTTTTTTTATGCAAAAGAAAGTATATTCTTAACTTATTACTTGAAATTGGAATGCTTAAGTTTGAAGAAATTGACATCACTCTTGAATAAAACCATAAGTTGTTTTAGTGCTTAACTTTACAAAAGAAAAATACCAAATGTTAGTTGTGAAAGTAATTTATTTATTTTATGCACATCAAACATAAAACATAATATTGTGAGTCAATTTATACATATTTTATTCAAGTATATTATATTGTAATATCCTAGAAAATAGCTATGAAATAAAAACTAACCTAGAATTTAATTTTAGAGATAAATAAGATAATACATATTTTTTTTACCAGAATAATTATTTAAGTAAATAAAAGATAGTTATTTATTTTTTATTTTTATAACAACCACCAACTCTCTCTCTAATAAGATATTTTATCTCTTTAAAAGGATATTATGTTTTATTCTAATAAAAACTACCCAACTTTCTCTCTTTCTTTAAAAAGATATACATTTTTAATCACCATCTCTCAAACAATTTCTCTTTAAAATTTTCAACCTTCTCTATACATTTGTAATCTCATAGGTTATCAGATTGACAATCAGAGGATATCCCTATATTCCTAGCGTTGAGTAGATCAAGAGTGTCCGATCAGATTCTTGAACAAAGTTAGATTGCCTGTGATTTTAGGATTTTTGAGTATCTCTACTCTATAAAGATAAGAGAAGCTAGTTTGAATGTTTTTAATAAATATTACAATTATTTGTTTTGTGAATTTGGGTAAGGGAAGCTAGTTTGAATGTTTTTAATAAATATTATAATTACTTGTTTTGTGAATTTGGGTAAGGGAAGCTAGTTGCATGTTTTTTTATAAATGTTTGTTTATGTTTAAATGAAAATTTATCTAAAATTATGATATTTTGTGAGGGAAGTTAGTTTGATTGTTTTTTTATATATATTGTAATTATTTATTTTATTAAATATGAATTGGATGAATTTGAATTGAATGGAATGAATATTATGTATGTATGATGTAGTATCAATGTTTGTGTCTATATCCTGACTCTACTAGTCATTGAAATCATATATGACGATGAATAGGTGGTGAGAGTCGAAGGAGGTTCACATCCTGACTCTACTAGTCATTGGAATAATAGATGAAGATGACTAGGTGGTGAAAGTCGAAGGAGGTTCACATCCTGACTCTACTAGTCATTGGAATCATAGATGAAGATGATTAGGTGGTGAAAGTCGAAGGAGGTTCAAATCCTAACTCTATTAGTCATTGGAATCATAGATGAAGATGACTAAGTGGTGAGAGTCGAAGGAGGTTCAATCCTGACTCTACGTCATTGGAATCATAGATGAAGATGACTAGGTGGTGGGAGTTGAAGGAGGTTCATATGACTGCGCCACAGTGTGAAAAAGAACCGGTTGGACCAGATTATATGGATTAATAGATTCACATGCTGCGCTACGGTGTGAAAAAGAACCGGTCAGACCAGATCATGTGGGTTAAAGGATTCATATGACTGCGCTACGGTGTAAAAAAGAACCGGTCAGACCGGATCATATGAATTGAGTTTATATGACCGTGCTACGGTGTGAAAAAAAACCGGTCAGACCGGATCATATGTATTAAGTTTATATGACTGTGCTACGGTGTGAAAAAGAACCGGTTATACCAGATCATATGGATTACGATTATATGACTGCGCTACGGTGTGAAAAAGAATTGGACAGACCAGATCATATGGATGTCTCATGAGTGTGATGTGTTAGTGATGATATGATGTATGAGATGAATTACGAAAACTTGATTTGTTGTTTTAGAAATTTAATTTATGAAAATATAATTTTTAAAACTCTCTAGCTTACCCTTCTTTTTGTATGTTGTTTGTTTTGTTTTTAAAACTGCGATGATCATGTATATTACACAGGAGCAGAGAATTTGACAGGTGGTGTGAGTCCCAGTGAATTGTGATGGAGAAACTTCATTTTTTTTTATTTATAATTTTATAAAGATATTTTATTAAATCTTATGCAAAAAAGTATATTTTAAAATACATAATAAATATATGAATTTTTATATTCAAGTTTATTATATAATTTTTTTTTACAATGAAGTTCCTATTATATGAAAAATATGGAATGTTACATATATAATGTTATATATAATGTTGTTTCACAAATATTAAAATATTTGAAATTTTCTAAAAAAAATATTATTCTCAAATCATACTCACTTAAAAGTAAAAGATTACATACGGTGTAGCACATGATAGAAGATTCATTTCTATATAATAAAAGAATTTTATAACTGGAAAGAATGAAAAACAATAAATGATAGGAAGATTAAATGCTCTTACAAACTTTAGAAGTATGAAAGTAAGATTTTGTAAATTTTTCTTGAGGAGAAATACATTGTTTTACTTTGGTTTGAACAAAAGGATCATTAAATTTGTATTAATATATTACTTTTAATTTTGTTAAACATGATAGAAATATATACATATATAATAATAATAATAATAATAATAATAATCAACGTTTCATCAAAGAAAAATTTAAAGTTAGAATAATTTCAGAAACGAAAAGATAATTAATTCATATTAATTATATAAAAGCATTTAATAAATTTTACTAAGTTTAAAATGGATTATATCCATATGCATCAAGTTGAGGAGGTATTTAAAAAAAATATTTTGTGTGTAAATATATATATATATTAATTAGTATAACTTGTTTTAATTTATTTTTCAATATTTTTATTTTCAAGACTCCTCTCTCGAAGTAAAAGTATTTTCTTTGAAGATTTTAGTAGTAAATTAGTTTAAGATTCACAAGTAACTTGTTTAATCTCTCTCTTTCTCTTTACATGAAACAATTATATAGATTTATTTTCTTTTGGCAAAATTTATAAATACTAGTTTAGTAGAACTAATCAAACATTGTATAACGTAATTGTCATTTTATAATTCGTGTAAAATAGTATACATCTCCTATGGATATATAAGATTTAAAGATTCCACAAGACTATCTTTGAACCTTTGAAACAAGAACAAAACATATAATCTCTTCACAAGTGATGGTGGCAAACAACCATCAATAACAAAAGAAAAATGTAAATAAATAATTGGAAGCATTTAGTTATTATTATTGCAAAAACTCTCAAATCCCATATATTCATGACTTTGAATCTCCAAGATCATGTTTGATATTCCAACTCCACCTATAGACATGCATAAAATTAAAGCAATAAGAAAGGTGCATATTCTTATTAGGCAAATCAAATAAAGCATAATAAAAATTGTATGGAGATAATGATGGATGAAGAAGTAGGAGAAAAAAAAATTAAAATGCAGATTGAGTTAAGTTTTAAATATTTTATAAATTTGAATATTTTCAATTGAATACATTAAAAAGATTATTTTAGTAAGTGTTTATTATATATTTTATTTTCATTTAAGTATCATGTTATTTGATTTTACTGTTAACAGATGACAACTTTTACTTCCATCTTTCTGTGTCCTACTTGCTCAACTTCTTCCTTTTTCTAATCTCTTGTATTCACTTATCAATACATTTGTGGAGAAGGAAGAAAGAAGTTGAATGACAAGTTAAATGAGATTAAAGAGAAAATAAGTGAGTTAATTAATGAGTTAGAGATAAGAAGATTAAAATAACAGTCACGTCATCAAGTAGATGGTAAAAATTAAACAATGCAAGAATTAAAAGAAAATAAAAAATGTTTTGAATATTGAATAGAATGAAATTTTTTAATAGAAACTTAGTTAAAAATATTTAAATTTTAGAAGTCTATAAAATTTAATTAAATCTAAAAAGATATTTTTTATAATTTATATTAACTTATGCACATGTTAAATTAACTTCTGAAAGTAAGTGTGGAAGATATTATGGAAACATTGAAATGTAAATATCATTTCACCTAAGTTGTTCTACTATAAATGTTTATTAACAAATTATATAAAAAAAAAAAAAGAGGACAAAAGCAAACAATTAGCAAGTATCAACTAAACGAAACAGCAAAAAACACTCACCCAATGCAATTGTACTAATAAATATTGTGAAGGCCAAGACAAAAATAATTAAAGATGCCCTTTTGAAGATATTAACAAGCTTGCCAATGAGATACTGTCCGAAGAATGCTGCAATGGCAGCCACAAGGGTGAGGAAGAGCGCTGCCAAACAGTAAGAAACATGAATATAAATAAATTACTTGAAATATATGTTTCCTTTGAAAACCATCCAGAGAGATTTAAAGGGTAAAAAATGTGAAGTTTAATTTCACCATAAGGAACTGGAAAACGGTTCAATAGATAATATTGTATAACTGATAAAGATGCTGAGTACATCATTCCAAAAGTGGCTGTGGCACTTGCTACCTGCAAAATCACCAAGGATAAAAAGATAACTTACTATAAGAAAAATCGAGAAAAAAACATCCAAAAAAAATCAAACAAGAATAATACGAGTTAGACCTACATAAAAAATAAAAAAGAAATATGAGTTAGACTTATATAAAGAACAAAAATAACATACAAGTGAGACTTAGGTAAAGAACTGACATCATATTCAATCTAAAGTATAAGAAAAATATTTACAAATTCGTCTTAAGGTTTTTGATTGAAAAAAGGGTGAATTCTTTGTATAGGTCTAAGTCTGACTCGTTTTTTTTTGGTTTGATCTCCATAATTTTTCTCCTCTCTACTTTCCCACCTCTATACTTCAATTTGTAAATTGAAAGAAAAAGAGTGAAAGTGAAAGCTGTGTGAGAACTCACCTGTGGAACAATTCCCACTTCTAGAAATAAAGGACCCATGACAAATCCAGAACCTGTACCAAGAAGTCCACCAACAATTCCAGCCAGCAGAGAACAAATGCTGGCTAGAAATAGATGGTGCAATGGCCAATGTGTGTGTTGACTACCTGCAGATCTCCCCTGATAAAGGGCTCTTGCTTGATACAAAAAAAATCCTACAGCAATTGGTATCTACAAAACAGAAGTGGTGCCAGCATATAGTAAGTAATTTCCATTTTGCCACATTTGAGATCAAAGTCTCATTGAATATGTAAATGTAGTTGGTTAAATTATATAACAGGAAAATGAGGTTTTGACAACTTCACTAACCACTTCATAATCCAATTTGATAATCCAAATAATGATTGTAAGCTAGGTGTGAAAATATCATAATCCTGTATAATATTTGGCACAACAGAAAAGGAAGTGATACTATTGGTTTACCTGTGACAGAAGAAGTATCCAGAATGTGACTGAACAGGAAACTACAAGATTCTGTCAAAAGTTAATCCCTTTGAAGGTTAGTTGAAACAATTACACTAGAAAAAAGGAGGAATGGAATGCAAATTCTTGTAATTCTACCAGCAGGAAAAGAAAATTACTTTGGCAATCTGTAAGATAACGAATGCGAGCCACACAAAGAAAATAAGTACAAACTCCTTCCAATAGATGTTGCCAAGGAAGCTCGCCTGCAGCATAGTTCCTTTAGGCATATAATAACTTAATTTGATCATGTTAAGAACAAAAGGACCAGTGTATACCAACCTCAGCTTTTCTAGTATCCTTTGCAGCCCCTTCTTCTACACAACCTGGAAGATACTTGTATCCCTCATCCCCAATGCAATTAGCTGGAAGAGAAGGTCCATGGCATACATATACTTGGTTAATTTGTGCATATACTTGTGACCAGATGAAGTCTTTATTTGAGAAAAAAATCAATTCATAAACTCACCAGAAGACTCTGAAAGTTTGCTAGTCTCCTGATATATTATTGAAAAGAAATGGAGGATCAGAATCTTAACGGTGCTTGTACATAAAATGTTTTGGTTTTACACCCAATTAGACTTAGTCAAGCCTATCTGATCTATTTTGTAAAAAGTTCACAATTAGTTAACAAATCAAAGTATACATAGTTTTAAAAAATTGCAATCTTGCTAATCTTAGTTTTCAATTGTAACATTTTATATCATATTCACAAGATTTTTGTTTTGAAGAAGAACTTGGTAAGCAGTATGCAAGGTTGTTGAGTGAACCAGCATGTTCCTAATTTCACCAACATGATTGGAAAGTCCATGGACCAACTGAAAAAGCTGTGTAGGTTGTTTGTTACCCCAAAAAGTTGTAGCATTTACCTCTTTCATTTTGGTTTCCTTTTTCCATGTCTCAGAACCTTTGAAAAATGATCTGATTGATGTCACTGCAAGGCCCAATATAGCAAATTAATCATATTACTGAGTGAAATTAAAAAGTACAAATCTTCTATCATTACCTAAACAGAGAATTATTAGAAGAACAGTAACCATCCAATCAGCACATATTACACTTAAGATAACCCCTATGCTGATTCCAAGCAAGAGAGTGGGTTGGATAAGCAGCATCAGATCATAGTCAATAACAGGTTCATCAAGCGAGGGATGTTTTTGTTTCAAGCAGAAGAAAACTGCTGAGATGGCTGCACCTGTGACCATACCTGAATACTAAACACAGTCAAAACCATTTCAGTAATAGACTAGTCTATAAACAAGTAGTTTCTTCACAGAAAATCACATAATTGTTAGCAGTATCAGCTGCATTTCTGAACAGATTGATTGCTGAAAGAGAGAAGAAATGCTTACACTTTGAAATGGAAACTGCTGATTTTGGATCAAACCCAAGAATCAGGATTAACATTGGCACAAAGATGCCACCACCCCCTACTCCCCCTACACTTCCAAATGCTGCTCCCAAGATTCCAAGCAAGGTTCCCACAACAATTCTCCAGCCAAATTCCATTTCCTATTCATAGTTGAGTAATCAAAGTTGTTTTTTCTTAATCCTGAATTTAGATAAGTGATATCTTATCTATCTATCTATCTATGTCCTTACCCAATTGATCATTATAGAACATGTGACATATCAAAATACAAGTATTACTTATCTTATAATGCATAAAAACCTTATGTTACAATGAATTAAGGAATTAACTTTCTTGGCCATTCAAAGAGCTTCCCTTACTAATCAATTAAGCAATTAGTGATTAAATGAAGAGAGACACAATGTGATCTCATGGATGCAAGAACTTACTGGCCACACATGTTGATAACCCAAATGACTCCATATGATTTCCAAGGCTTTGATATGGTAAGGAAATGGTTTTGCTTCATTTGTTCTAGACACTTCAATTTTAGTGCTTGTTATAGCATAGATGAAGACACAAAGCAGCAAAAAAATGAAGGAAAAGATAACCACATTTCTCATGATTCACCAGCCAATTGCTCTGGCAAAAATGAAAGGAAAGTTAGAAGATAAGAAGATGGCTGCTATGCGAAAAAACGTATCCTATGATTGTTTTATAACTGTGACAGCTGAGAATTGTAAGATTTTTCAATCAAGGAAATTTGGCATGTTTTGGCATGTGGCTAATAAGGAACACGTTACACCTTTTTTATTATAGAGAAAATGAGTGAGCTTTGATTTTAGTTTTATAAAGAAAAGTTTGTGTTCACATCAACTAGACAAATTTTAGTGAAAAATATGTTGACTAATATCTACTAAGAAGCATTACAAATATTGGAATTATTAAATGTGTTTAATATTAAAATAAATTTTAATCTTTGGTGATAATCGAAATATTATATGTAAAAAATAAAATTAATTTTTTTATCTAAAAAACCAATTAAAAAAATTAAAATTTCAATATATTTGAATATTTTAAAAATTGTGAATTTTTCTATGAGAAAAAAGAAGAGGAAGTATATTGAGTAAAAAATTATTCTTATAAAACTAAAAAAATATGCATCACACAATTATATTCACATGAAAGAGGAATGTAATATCATGTGGTTACTTAAAAACTCTTTTACTAACATACATTAATGTACTTTATTATTTGTGACAAAATTCGATAATTAATACTTATTATTTTATCTGTAATTTTACATCTCCCTATCTTGTTTAATGTCCACTTCTCATTTTATAAGAAACTTCTTTCTCTTTCAGAATGATCTGGGGTAATAAATTATTGTGAATGCTTTTTTCTTCCTCTAAATTTTTGCATTGTTATAAATGCACGTTTAATGTTTTTTGTGTTGTAATTTTTTCACTACAAGTTTGTTGTAAACTGTAATATGTTTTCCTTCTTTGTAATTACGCCAATTTTTTCTTGTAGTCATTAAAAATATTCTAATTATTCTTTATGCAATTTTAAGTGTTTTACTTTTTTTTGTTATCTATTTCGGTTGATTTTTAGTAATTTAAAAAATTAAAATTAATACTTTAAAAAAAGAATTTCAAAGACAAAAAATTAGATGGATCACAAATTAAAATTGATATAATTACAAGATCCAAAACATATTTAAATCTTTATTTTATTTCCGTTTAGTATTAGATGAAAAGGGAAAAACTATATATAATTTTTTTATGAAATTAAAAGTTTCAATAAAATTAGATATAATTATGAAATATTAATAAATAATATATGAATAAGTATTTTTTTTAAAAAAATTGGGACCAATTTTCTTTATCAAACTTTGGCACTTATCATAAAATTTAGAAAATTAAGTTAAATACTTGCTTTAATATTCTTAACATTAAAATATTTTTTTGTTTAAACTGTTTTAAATTTATCTCATAACATAAAATATACAAAATTAATATAAAGAACTCAATTTTAAAAAACTATAGATTGAAGGAAGAAGAGAAATCGTTGTTAGTGTTCTATACATAGGAACTATAAAATATTTTTTTGGAATCACACACACACACCAAATAAAAGAATTCTAAATTTAGTAACAAAATCTACTATAGAGATTAAAAATATATTTTAACTTAAAAACTATTCAGATTGTTTGGACTCGGATAAGAATAGAGCTTTTGAACGTATGGTCTGACTGTTTCAATAATAAAATTATAAAGGGCCCTCCAAGCTGTTGACATCTGATCTGTCGAAGTGACATGAAATGTGTCTCTTGGATTGCTCCAAGGGTCAGCAATGTTTTTGAAGGATCATATTTGGTTATATTTGTATGAAGCATTTTTTTTGGGCATACAAGTACAAAAAGAAAGAAAACAATCAAGCAACTCATTATCTTCTTTAATATGTTTGTATTTTTTTAATGTAAATAATGATATAAAAATGAAACTATAAAAAATTATGAATTGGAATTTAACTAGCATATTAGATTAAGAAAAATATTCTGAATTCTTTTATGGAAGACATTGATTTTAGATTAGATAGCAAATCAATTATAAATTAGTTCATAGAGAAACTATTTGCTTTATGTTTTTATTAGAAATTGAACGTATTTGGTAAAATAAATGGAGAAGGTATTTTTGAATTCTATAACAATAATAAAGAATGCATTTAACACATAGGTTTGACTAACTAATAATAATGTATAAAAAGCTATTATAAGTGTAAAGTAAAGTGTGTTTCCTTGTTATAATATATCATCTTGGATCCATATCTTTTTGTTAATAATATAATTGTACTAGTTCTTACGATATTATTATAAATGAATAATATATCAAAGATATAACAGAGAACATTCAAGTTGCTAGGTTTTATTTTTAAATGGTTATTAACTTATCTTTTATTAATAATAATTTATTTATAAGATATTCAATTTATATTTTGAGTGTATTGTGAACATGTAGATATATTCTAAAAGGGAGGTTAAATAATCTTAAGACTAAATCATGTAACAAAAGTTTATAAAGAGTAATAAGAATATAGAAAATTTATATTGATTCATCTTTAACTTTTAGATTAAATCATGTTTAATTCTTTCTTAAAAAAATTCTAAAAGGATTCCAATAATCAAATGTTTATTACAAATATAATACACCACTTTAAGCTCTCTCTTTTTAATTTTCTTACGAGATTAATAACTTCAAATATTATTTTCTGTCACTTTTGACTATAAACAAAAATAAAAGTACGATTAAAGAACAATTCTCAAAAAAAAAAAATGTATTATAAAGAATTTTTACTTCACAAGGTCATAGATATTATATAGGTTTCTCACCTCTACTTGAAAAAAATTAAAATGTAAAGAAAATGTATCCACAAAACAAAATGTAGTGAATGTTTTGTATCTCTAAATATGTCTTAGTCTTGTATATATAGGTACTTAGAATATGAAATTATATAATAATTTATATTTGATATTTTTGTTGTATTTCTTGATAATGCTAATAATTGAATCTTGATATACAACACTAGTTGATTTAGAATGAGTGCCGATGATCAATTCTTCTTATAAAAGATTGCACTTTCTTTGTGGACTTAAGCTCAATATAATAAAAAACAATATATAATATATAATATCATAATAATATATGTATTTTTTTTACTTAGTAAGGTAAATGTTTTTATTGATTGAGATAAAATCCTTCTATAAATTAAGTAAAAAGTCATTACAAAGAATTAGTCATGTAATATTAGATAATATATATATATATAGAGAGAGAGAAGAGAGAGAAAGCTTTCAAGTTGGATGTTGTAATTGAATTGATTGATTGTAATGCAGTTATTCATAATGATTCATTTTACAAATGAAAAGGGGTTAATCATATTGTTAAAGAATTCATTTATTATTATCATTGTAAATTGATGGAAACCTAGTTGAGATCTCTTGAAAAGGGATGGACCATTTAAATCAAACCTCAAGGAAAATAGAGATCAAGACAAAAGGTTATGTCTCTTAGCTAGTTTCTTGGCTTCATTTTTGGTTTGTTTATGTATTTTATGACTTGGTTCTTATGTGGTAAGATATGGTGAAAGGACCTAAGTGGACATGAGAGGTTTCTTGAGTTTCTAGTATGTTTATTTAAGTAATTAGAGAGAACTTCAAGATAAGATAAGGTTGTAGAAGCTAAGTTATAGAGTGCATGGTTTTTTGGTTGGAATAGGTTGTGTTTTTGGTATTCTTTTAGGTAGGGTTTGCTTGGATTATGTAGAAGGCTTAGAAAGTGTTGAATGAGATTCAAGTGGTGGTCTTGGTTGGTTCTTGACTCAAGGTTGAGAGGTATGGTTTTCTTAGATGGAAGGTAGCTTAATTCTTTGATAGAATCTTAATGGAAGGTGGTATATGTTTGGTTTCATGAATGATCCTTTATGGTTTTGGATAATTATTATCAAGCCTGGATGGTGGTGGATGAGGGAGGCAAAAACATAACAAGATCACAAGAACATAAAAAAAGAATTGGACAATAATGAAAGTAATATGGTGTAGAAATGAAAGAACATAAAATAAAGAAGAGTAATCTCACGATATGAATAATGTAAGGCTTTGATAAATCTCTTTTCAACAAAAGAAAACATTACAAAACTTTTCAAAATTTTCAGACAGGTATAAATATAAATATAAAAACTAAATGTCTAAAATTTTAAAAAATACCTTAAAATAAAAAAAATAGAAAACTTAGTAAATGGATTATTATGACACTTTTAGGTCTCCATTCCCCTTTGGATATTGGATTATTATTTTACTCTTCCATTAGAATGTGAAGTAAGTTATTATATTACATTTTTATTGGAGTTGTCCTTGATTAGAACATCTATTCTGTGGATTCACCATAATTACTCGAAGTTGTCTCTTTGTGTCGTTGCCTTTATGTTTCAAACTCGATTGCTGAATATATTTCAATTTATGTTTGCATTTGTTTAAATATAATTGTTTTTTCTTGTGCTTTTTAATTATTTTTTTTGCTTGCACATAAAGTGAAGAACTTTTCCCTAGTTGGATGGATATGAGAGTGAAAATATTCTCTTTATTCTTATTAATCTTGATGAAATAAAACTACTCTATACATGGAGTACATGGAATAACTATATCATAATATAATAGTCACACTAATAATTCCTAATTATACTAATATAATAATTATAATATACTTTAACAAAATCGCTAATTATAATATTTATTTATTATTTATTAATATTTATCTTGTTACTTTGAGTGGTATTAAATTTAGATAATAATTAGTTAGCATGAATAGTTTCAATCAGTAATTCTTATGCATTCTTAGATTATTATTGTCTTTCTTTAAGTGTTTTGTCTCCTTGTTATATTCTTTGTATTATCTATCTTTTGATTTAATTTTTTTTTCTTTGTTAAGTGTCTTTAAAATATTTTAAAGTTTTTTTCTTGCTAAATTTATATTTTTTTTTTCTTAAGTGTATAGTGAGTTGTTACTCTTTCATTTTATGTTTAGAATTAAAAACTGGATATTGAAATTTAACTTTTTTTTTTAAAATATTGAGTCAAAGGACACACTTTCCTACCTCCAGTAAACAGTCGAGAGTAAACATAGAGAGAGCGAAAGTTTAATTTTTCAAGATTGTTTCTTTTAGCTCACTAGTATTTGTTTGTATTTGATAGGTTAAAAATATGGTTAAGAATATCTTCATCATTTTCAATCTCTACTAAAAGATATTGTATGATTTGTGTATTAAGTAAAGACACCTAGGTTGTAACAGAGAGAACCTATTGCTTTACTCGTGGTCTAAATTACATAAACTAAGATATTAGGTGATAAGCAGTTAAGAGAGTGAGTTCTTGCACACTTGACATGTGTCGATACGTGACTTGGGTTATAATGAACTTACCTTTCTATTACTCTTGAGTTTGTTTGTTAATCTAAGTCTTGAATTATATCTAGTAGGACATACTTAATGAGTCTTAAAGAAGACCATAGTTGATATTCCATTATTAAACCTCATTTGATTTATAAATTTATATGTGGTATGATTTTTATAAATTTATGTTTGATTAAAATTGAATTGTTTATGGATTGGTAATTAAAATGTTTCTTTTTATATACATTTTCTCATATTGAAAATTTATTTTATTAACTTAGTTTTATATTTCTATGTTGATATGCTATAACTATACTATATACACAAACAAATATGTATATAAATACATGAATAACATCTTAAAAGAAAAATAAAAATGTTATTTTACTTTCCTTATATATATATATATATATATATATATGGTAAGTTTATATTTTAATAATTATTTCAAAAATTATATTTTGTGATTGAGTAGTTTATCTTTATATTTTAGTATTGATATTTATATATTAAAAATAATTAAATTTATTTTAATATTATAAAACCAAAAGTATATAAGCTTTTGATATAAACATGATTAAAATGAGCACACAAATTTTAATATTTAAACATGTAGTTTTCTTATTTCTTAAGAAAAAGAAAAAGGTTGATAAAGAAAATAATAATAACTGTTGCCAAATTTTTCATTTTTTTTTAAGACTTTCCAATTAAAAATGATTGGTTTGAGTGATTGTTTGCATGATTGATTTGGTCACATCCATGTGAAACACTATTTGTAGTTTTTTATTGTTGAAATTCATCAAAAGGTCAATTATGGAGATATTTGGGATTTTTTTAATAACCATGTGAAAACATGAGATAAGGTCCCATTCTCTACTAACTCTACCTACATGCAATTCCTTGTAAGAAAAGTTTGATATAATTTTTTTTTTTTTTAACTTTTTATCTGTTTCAACTAAGTTCTTTATCTGTTTCACAAAATAATTGAATAAATTTTAGTCAATCAATAAATATTTTTTTCAAATTATATTTAATAAATTAACTATTTCAATTTAATTTTTTTATTACTTAAATGTCCATAAATTTGTTCACGTGTCACACTTAAAATGTTGATTAGTTGTCAATATTAAATGTTTATTTGTATTCAAATTATATGAATTGCCTGATAAAAATATATCGAGAGATTAAAAGAAAAATTACAAAAAAAATTAAAATTTAAAACAGAAGAAGTATTAATAAACAAAAGTCAGTTATTTGATGGAGACGTAAAATATATAAGCCTTTACAAAATTAGTACTTTTGAATGTGGCGAGCTTTGTATAGTTTATGCATTGAAGTATCTGATTTCATAAACAAAATTTGTTATTGAATATATGGATTTGGGTAAATATTTTAAGGATTTTTTAATAATAAAATAAAGAAGAGTAGTCAGAAAATTCTTATCTAATTAAATATTTTTTTATTTCTATTCAATTCTTCTTTATTTCCACTCAAAAATAAAAATAATTTGGTAATTAAATTGCTTAAGTTAATTAAAGATATTTTTATGATTATCCTTCTAATTATAATTCTTTCAGAGAACATTTTCAATTTATCTTATATATAAAAGATTAAGATGTGGTCTTATTATATGACAACATTACATGTTATGGTTTTTCATTTTTTTTAAATGTTAATTTGATGTTCGTCTCTGAACGTGAAGCATGTGCACATAAAAAATTTCAAAAGTTGTTACATGTAGCAGTCATACACACGTAGAGATAAATGTTTATTTGTTGCATAATTCTTTTTTATCTGCAAAATCTTTGTTGCATAATTATATTAATATTGAATTTCAATTTCAGTTTTATTTTATTTTTTGGATAACATATATTTGTAGAATGAACAGAACTATTAGGATGTTTATATATTTTTTTCAAATATTTAATACAACTATATATCTTAGTTATAACAATTAAAAAAAGATATTATCTTATTTCGTGTCCATGATTATTTTTCAAAATACCTTTTAGATATATTGTTTATTGGTTCCAATTTACTAACATTTTATAACACACAAAAATGTCTCAGTCAAACGTTAATTTAGACAAAAATACAATATTCAACTGTTACTTACAAATAAATCACTCATCCACACACGTATGCCAATTAATTTCAATTGCAACCAAAACAAATTATTCACCCTAACATGCCTATTAATAATTAAAATTAAAATCATATACGCATTAAATTTTTAACTAAACAAAATAGGATGATATGATCGAAATATATGAACATCGAAATGTGAAAACACATGTATTATTGGGGCTATGTTTGTGCTGGTTTTAATAATATAAATATATTTGGATATTTTAAATAAATTATTATTAATAAATTAATTAATAACTATTTAAAGATAAATTCTAATAACTCTGAAAACTTTTATTATATCTTTAATATGTTATTCAATTAGAACAAATTATAAGATTATCCAAAAAGTTTTTTGTTTGCGAGTTTTACACCCAGGTTATAAGAGTGATGTGGCAAAATTTTAGCATGTGGCAAAGGGTGTTGGCTTTTAATTTTTAAAAATAAAAGGGTTTTAAAGAAGGAGCGGAACTCTGATCGTGAAAGAAGTAAGCTGTGTGGGAGGACAACAACATTTTGTTCCTTGTTTTCCTAAGGATAATATTTTCTCTAAACAAAACATAATAAAATGTGGTAGAACGTATCTCTATACAAGAACCGTTCAAACCACGTTAAAGGTTTGGGTATTCTCTTTATCTTTATAAAATAGTCTTTATCTTAGAGTTTGCATGAGATATCTCATAATACAAAAGATAAGATTTTAGTGATAACTACAAGGATTTTTGTATAAATTGATTCACAAGAGCAATTGCAAAAGATATTTAGTCTCCCTACTGTATCATTAAATTTTATTTAAATTCACGAGACAATCTACTTGTTTCCAATTAATTATGTTAGTTTCTTTTACAATGTTAAGAACATATTTCCTTTTAGAGATTATAATTAATTCTTTTGATTTCTTTTCATCGTTACTTCAATTTTCAACAAATATTTTAGATTTTTAAGCTTTTTGATTTGAAAATGATTGCATAGATATTAGCAACATCATTATTTATAATTACTATATTATCAACATACACTATTAAGTATAAGTGTGATAATAGAAAACAAAATAGTCTGCTTAATTTCATTTTAGTTCAAAGGATTAAACAATATGACTAAATTTTCCGAACAAAATACGTGGAAATTGCTTAAGACCAAAAAAAGAGGCATCCTACAAATCAAACCAAACTCTCCCTAAGTAACAAATCTAGAAGGGTGTTTCAGGTAGACTTACTCTTTTAGATAGTTATGCAGGAAAACATTTTTAATATCTAATTAATGAAGGGGCCAACAAAAACAAAAAATGATTGTTATGACAATGAAAAGTTTGACAATACCCATTTTGACCATCAGAAAGTATCATTATAGTCAAACCCATAGATATAAGTATATCCTTTAGTCACTAATCGAGATTTGAGACGATCAACATCACTGCTAGGTTCAACCTTAATGTCATAGACCCAACGACAACCTACTGTCTTCTTTCCAAAAGAAAGAGGAACTAACTCCCTTATCTTGTTATGTTCAAGAGCTTGCATTTTAGTAATCATGTATTGTCGTCACCTACGATGTTAAGTGCTTTTGTCACATTTTTAGGAATATTAATAGAAGAGACAAAGGAAATAAAGGAAAAATAGAAAGGAGACAACCTGTGGTAGCTAAGAAAATTGTAAATAGGATAAGGATTATGGGTAGAATATCTTTACGAATGATAATGGGCCAACTCGAGTCATATGATCAGGAGTTATGATATTAGGTGATTATTGAGAAGGACTTGGTAAAGAGGACTCACCTTGGGGTTCTAGACTAGCCATTTGATTCTTTCTTTGATAGGTGATGAAAGGTGATGACGATGGTTTAGAAGGATTTTGTATGATATTTGGGTGTCAAAAGCAAAAGGAACAAAAGACTCAATGGCACATGCAAAACATGTCGGACATAATTAGAATCCTGTGCAGAAGGAGGGAAAAAAGGAGTTGGTTCAAAAAAGGTGACATTGACATATATATAGTGTTTCTTAGTCTCATGAGAGTAACATTGATATCTTTTTTGAAGTCGAGAATAACCCAAAAAGATAGATTTGATGGCTCTACCTAAGAGTTGATCTAAACCTGAAGACATATCGTGGATAAAACATACACAACTAAAAACAGGTGGAATGGTATGAAAGAGGATTCTTTTAGAAAGAGAACTGAGTAGAGAACTTTATTTTCTAGTGAAGAAGAAGGCATTCTGTTAGTGAGAAAACATTCAGTTAGGATAACATCACCTCAATAATGAACAAACATATTTACTAAGTAATAAGGTACGAGCAATTTCAACCTAGTATTATTTTTCCTTTCTACTATACCTTTTTGCTGAGATGTACGAGGGCAAGTAGACTGATGCAAAAATATTGTGTGAGCTTAAGAGTTTAGATACATCATAGGAAAATTATTCTTTAGCATTATCGCATCATAACATCTTGATTATTTTTTCAAATTGATTTTTGATTTCATTAAGGAAAGACATAAAAATAGACAAAAGTCCATAATGATCTTTCATTAGTTAAATCCAAGCACATATAGAAAACTCATCAATGAAAGTAAAAAAAATATCTAAAACCAAAAGATGACACACAACTTGGTCCCCAAATGTCAAAATGAATGATAGAAAAAGTAGAGCCACATCTAGATTCAAAATGTTTAGGAAAAGAATACTTCACATGTTCTTTAATTTTGTGAGATGAGGATGTCCTAATCATTCATGCAATAGTTTAGGAGATGAAATTGCAACACAAGATACATATGAGCCAATGTTAAGGTAGTATAACCCTCTAGATTCATGTTCTTCTTTAATCATCCAATCCATACCACATTCTTGTATAACAAAAGAGTTGACATGAAAAGTGATCGCTAAAGGGACAGGTGGAAACAAAACAAACAAATTTTACGTTTAAAGAGAGAGAAAGAGAAATTTGACCAATTCCTTAAGAGACTATTTTAAATTTATAAACTAGGATTATGAAATAAGGAGTTTTAGAAAAGGAGAAAGAAGACAATAAAGAGATATTACAAAAAATATGGTCATATGCACATGAGTCAATTATCCATTGATTTTGACTCTTCACATATGTGAAATGCAAGTTGTTGACAAATTAAGAGTTGTAAATAATTGAGTTAGGATATTAGATTTCAATCTTAAATATTCTTCATTAGATAATTTTGACTAAACCTTCAATTTGGAAGTATTGGTTTTATTGTCAAGGAAGTCATATAAAGTGTTACACTTGTCTTGGGTGAGGTCCACTCTCATTGATTTTGACGTTCACAAATGCAAAAATACAAAAATATCCTTACTATTAACTTTTGGAAAATACTTTTTAAAAAATTCTAAAAAATATTTTTCAAACATAAATTTATGTTTTGAAAAATGCTTTTCGGAAATATATTCTGGAAAACCTTTTATGAAATATAAATTTTGTTTCAAAAAATATTTTCTAAAAAAAATTATAAAAAATATCTTCCGAAATATAAAATTTATATTTTGAAAAATATTTTTCAGAATTTATTTTCGAAAAACATTTTCTGAAATATATTTTGAGTAAAAGGATATTTTTGAGATTTTTTAAGAATTATGGAGTGTAGGTCAAAAGTCATGGGTGCAGGAAGTTTTTGCTTTTTTCACTGTTACATGTAGTTCAGGTAATGCATTGCCTCAATTTTGGGCTGAATCTTCCGTAGAGTCACTTGGGCTAATACTTGTGATTGCTGTTAGCTTGATGTAGGTCATTGTTTTAATTGATATTAGTTAAAATTTTCTTATTTAAATAATAGTTAAATTTTTTTATTGATGTTAAAAACGTTTTCCTTTTCAGTTGAGTTCATGTGAAATGAAACTATATAACGTTGAGTTTATGTGAATCGAAATTATTTATATGTTAACGTATATCATAAATATATATATATTTTTCACTAATCTAGGTTGAGAACATTTTTCAACTAGTGTTAATCATGTTTTTTTCAATTAATATAGAGCTATTTCTGGGATTATGTAGTATTTTTTATTTATGTAAGTGAGACTATTTTTTAACTCATGTAATTTATATTTTTTTAATTAACGTATTGGAGTTATTTTCTAATAGATATATTTGTAATTATTTTTTCACCCTTGTAGGTTAGAGAATTATTTTTATGTAAAAATGTAAAATATGTAAACTTACGCATATTATAAGTGTCTTCTCATTTAAAATGTTGAATGAATTTTTATGGTATTAAAATTAATTTACAAGTAAATATGTAATTGGATACATAATAAACATTGACACGGAGTTTGGATTCGAAAAAGGCGCCAGGTGGCGGTTAAAGACAGGGCACGTGACAGAGACACGTGGATGAAAACAAGAAGAAGAGTGACGTGTAGGTAGCACCCTATATAAAGCCTGAATTGTGGGGTGATTTTATTGGGATATTTTCCCTTCATATTCTCGTCCCCTTCGTTTCTCATTCTTTCTCGTCTTCTTTCTCACTTCATTATAACTGACACTCCAAATAGCTCAAAATCTCAGCCTGATTCTATTCCCATTAGGGTTCTTTCCCATCCTCTCCGCCGCCACTGGTTCCGAATTTCGATATCCGAGCCAAGCACTGGACAACAATCCGATTCAGATTTCCGTTTTCTGTTCAGGTTCATGGCGTCTTCTTCTATTGTTATTATCGTTATTATTTTATTGTTACGTTTACTTTTCGAGTGTGTGCGTTGCCTTTTGGATTGAAGAACAATGAATGCGTGATGTTGTGAAGTGGTACCAGTGCATGCGCGTGAAACTGTGGAGCGGTGTCCAAGAACGTGATTCTTGAAACGGAGTTTGAGAATCTTGATGTATTGCGTAGTATTACTATTATTATTAGACTGTTACTAACTATTATTTCTTGCAGAACCAAACGTGGTTTTTAAGCGATAAACTAGGTGGCTTTTGCATCTCCTCGTGTTCAGCAGTAGCATTTTCTGTTTAGTTTTGGGTGAAATTGCACTGGTTTTGTTGTCTGGTGGCATAGTGAGATTAACTGGTGAAGGTGTTTCTGTTGTTATAGGGTTCTTTTTTTTTAATAATTCAAGTTTAGCGCGTAAATGGCATCAAGCGAAGCGTTTCTTACTGATGCACAGAGAGAGATTCTGAAAATAGCGAGTCAGAATGTGGAGAATTTGTCATCCTCACTGAAATCTCCTTCCTCCTTGCTTGCTGAACATCATAATTATCATGTGAGAACTGGCAAGGTACAACAAACTACCGGGCATGCTGCCAAGAATGTACGCCGATCTCACTCTGGAAAGTTTGGGCGGGTGAAGAAGGGTTAGTACTTGACCTTGGTTATATATATTATTCCTAATTTTAATTTAACCAGCACTAACATGTGGAGCAGTCTACTGGTTAAATTAACTTGTAGTTTCTAGGTTGTTGGTTTTGATTGGGAATATGGGATGCATATCATGCAGTGTATCTTATATTGTTTTTTTTTAACTTTGTTAGAAGGACTTTTCTGTGACAAGTAAATACATCTTTAAGTCGTTCAGGGTTTTGAGGCTAGTTTATCGTTTTGGATTAGCACTCATGATGTTAATTCGGTGAGGAGTTTTCCTTGTGGTTAGTTTTCGGTTGCAGCGTCAATACTTGACATAACTGTTGGCTTTTGTTTCCTTGGGGTCTTTGCGTGATAAGTTGATGTTCTATATCTCTTGAATGCAGACCGTGGTGGTGCTAAGGGCACTTGGGGAAAATTGCTTGATACAGATGGTGAATCCCGTATAGACAGGAAGGATCCCAACTATGACAGTGGTGAGGTAATTCATCTTTTCTGATTTAGTGGTAGTCACTTAACACGGTTAAGTAAGGTTGAGCTGCTTTAAAATTTTATATGATTATTGTAGTAGCCTTTTCCTTTTGTGTTTCCGACTTTCTGTTGTTTCTCATCCTTTTGCGTGATTTGTTGTAAATAGCAACTACTCGTTGCCTGCTGATTATCTTTTACCATTTTTCGGTGGCTATTACAAATGGGACATCTAAATACGTGCATAATATTTTTTCTGTTTGCTTACTCTTACTATTTTTAGGAACCTTATCAACTGGTTGGATCTACTGTTACTGATCCTTTAGATGAATTCAAGAAAGCGGTAGTATCCATCATAGAGGAATATTTCAGTACTGGGGATGTGGACTTCGCTGTGTGCGATCTGAGAGAACTTGGATCAAATGAGGACTTGGCTGCATATTATCCATACTTCATTAAACGTTTATTATCCATGGCCATGGATAGGCATGATAAAGAGAAAGAGATGGCTTCCGTTCTGCTTTCAGCATTGTACGCTAACGTCATTAGTCCTGAACAAATTGGAGATGGGATTTTTATGGTCATTGAGTCTGCTGATGATCTTGCAGTGGACATACTGGATGCAGTTGACATCCTTGCTTTATTTCTGGCACGTGCTGTTGTGGATGACATCATTCCTCCCGCCTTTCTTGCCAAGGCCAGGAAGGCTCTTCCAGAATCTTCGAAGGGTATTCAAGTAATCCAGACTGCTGAAAAAATTTATCTCTCAGCTCCTCACCATGCAGAACTTGTGGAGAGGCGATGGGGTGGTAAGACTCACATCACTGTTGACGATGTGAAGAAGAGGATCGTTGATTTACTCAGAAAATATGTGGATAGTGGTGATGAATTTGAAGCCTGTAGATGCATACGTGAATTGAAGGTTTTATACTTCCATCACGAGGTCGTGAAGAGGGCTCTGGTGCTTGCCATAGAGATCAATTCAGCGGAACCTCGACTGTTGAAGCTATTACAAGAAGCAGAAAGAGAAGGACTCATTACTTCCAGCCAAATGGTGAAAGGATTTTCTCGTCTCGAAGAAGTCCTTGATGATCTTGCTCTTGATATTCCATCAGCTAAAACACTGTTTCAGACAATGGTCTCTAAGGCAATATCAAAAGGGTTGCTTGATTCTTCATTTTTGAAACCATCTAGTAAAGATGGGGACTTTGTGGTTGAAGATGAAAAGGTGAGGAAGTACAAAAAAGAAGTTGCCACAATAATTCATGAATATTTTCTCTCTGATAACATTCCTGAACTTATTCGAAGTCTTGAAGATCTTGGGACACCTGAGTACAACCCAATGTTTTTGAAGAGGCTAATAACTCTCGCCATGGACAGAAAAAAAAGGGAAAAGGAAATGGCATCAGCGCTACTATCTGCTCTTCATATAGAGATCTTCTCGACAGAGGATATAGCTAATGGTTTTTTCATGCTTCTGGAAAGTGCAGAAGATACAGCACTAGATATATTGAATGCATCAACTGAGCTTGCTTTTTTTCTAGCTCGAGCTGTGATTGATGATGTATTGGCTCCTCTGAATTTAGAGGAAATGAACAGAAGGTTGCTCCCAGATTCCAGTGGGAATGAAACTGTGCGGATGGCTCAATCACTTGTGTCTGCTCCTCATGCTGGTGAGAGAATATTGGGATGTTGGGGTGGTGGCACCGGATCGGCTGTTGAAGATGCCAAGGACAAGATCATGAAGCTCTTGGAGGAGTACGAGAGCGGGGGCGTGGTAAGTGAGGCATGCCAGTGTATTCGTGAGTTAGGAATGCCTTTCTTTAACCACGAGGTTGTGAAGAAGGCTTTGGTTATGGCCATGGAGAAGAAGAATGATAGGATGCTAGATCTTCTGCATGAGTGCTTTAGTGAAGGACTGATCACCATCAATCAGATGATAAAAGGTTTCACCAGAACGAAGGATAATCTCGATGATCTTGCTCTGGACATTCCGATAGCTAATGAGAAATTCAGCTTCTATCAGGATCATGCCTTGAAGAAGGGCCGGCTCCTACCATCATTTGATTCCAGTGTCACGAATGTCTAATTCCCCCAGGCAGCAGCTTCTTGAAGAGGACATATATTTTAATTGTTTCTCTTGCATAGCTATAGCCTTTCAGTTCCCGCTGAATGTGGATAAATCTGGAATGGTTGGAATCCTGAATATGTTCTTTTTTCTTTCAAAAGTATCTCACCGACCCAGAGGCCTATGGATCTCAGTCGTTGCCTGAATTGGTCTTATACTTCGTCGACACCGTCAAGAATTATGTTGGTCTTATACTCTGTATTTTTCATTGTTTTTAATCTTATGATCTGTTATATGTACGTCGAACTACATAAAAGAAATTCCGATTCTATAAGCAAAAATATTAGGCTCTTATAAATTGTAATTTATTGTCTAATAAGGTTCGGTGTATTCTAAAGACTGATGCTTTTATAAAGTCCTTCTTATTGCCGACTATATTTTATCTGTTCCTTTCATTTTATGATTAGAGTAGAATAAAAGAAAAGTGCATCAATATCTGGAAGATTTGAGTAGAATAATCAGGGGTATGATTCGAATTTTAGAAAAAAAGAATAATAAAACAGTAAACATAACAATAATATATAATATAAATTTAAATGAAACAAAATATCAACGTAGAATATCCATCTCTGGTGCCTCATTTTCAGCCTGTTTTCATAGAATGGATAGTTTGAATCACCTGGAAATTTCAAGCACAATTGAGAAGAAAATATACAAACATGATCATAATGTAAACTTCAGGAGAACGAAAGATTAAGGCAAGAAGGCTCAAAAGAATATTTTTTAGTCTCAAGTCAGTCTCTCTCAATAGAAAAATGTTTTTAGAAAGAATTAGTTTTATAACCAGAAATAGAAAAACAAGACTTGAGATTAAGTGATCTTAATTGATTACAAAGTCATTTTAATTGATTAAGAAAGAGCCAACATGACAATGTTGGGTTTTAAGTGATTTTAATAAATTAACTTGTCATATTAATCTATTAAAATGTTCTTTTTTGCTTTTTTTTTTAAATAAATCTAAGAACATTTGAGTATATAAAAGCATATTTTAGTATATTAAAACATAACTTCAAACCACAAAGGAATCTATAACACTTTTAAAGGTTTTCTAACTTAACAAAGGATCAAATCAAGGTTAAGGAAGTACTCACCACTAAATTCCAAAATTACAACTCAAATGTAAGATTACACATGAGATCAACATCTTCAACACTTGTATCATAATCAATTTAGTATATTCTTTCAACACTTGTATCATAATCAACTTAGCATATTCTGGTGGAAGTATAAAATTTTATATCTTCAAGCTTTTATATCAACGTAAAGGTCTTTCGATGTTTATTAGATCTCTATTTATTGATGTGATTTGTAAATCTACAAGACCATCCTCTAGGTTTGATAATCACATATCAATCTATTCAAAATAATCAAACTTATTTATAGTTTCCTCTATAATAAAGTAGAGAGTGAAATCTCTAAAAGCCCTTGATTTATTAAAATAACAAAAAAATATATCTTTACTTATCTCGGAGTCCTACTGATTTAATCTTTGGTGTTACAGTTATAACAAGAGCAACCAAAAGCATGCAATTAACTTATGTTGTTTTTGTTTTTTTTGTTTTTTATCTTTCTACAACTCATACGGAGTCTTATCAAAATAGGTCCTAACCAACACTATGTTTTGTACACAGAAGACTATGTTAACTACCTCTGTCAAAAAGTGCTTTGGCAAAGAGTTCTTATACAACATGATCCTAGCCATCTCTTGAAGATTTGTTCTTTCTTTTCACAATTCCATTTTGTTGAAGAGTTCTCGATATAGAGAAATTGTAGTATATACCATTGGAGTCATAAAACATCTTAAACTCTCCATTTTCAAACTTAGTGTCAAGATTTTTTTTGATGCTAGAGATATAAAAACTCTTCTATTTGTACTCTTATCTTTAGATTTTAAACACCTTATACGACTTATTTGTGAAAAAAAATGAGGAAATCATAAGAAAGGAGAGTTGAATTGTACTTTAATTAATTTTGAAAACATTTTGCAAATATCATTTGATTAATAATGCTAAGCAGAGGATTTGGTTTGTGAAACAATTAGACTAAAATTCTTTCATCAATGTGTCATGTCAGACGCACTTTATCAACTTATCAGAATCATCTGTTTAGATATTTTCTTATTCATTCTGACTAAAGATCAAACTGTGACTCTTTTGTATAACAGACAAACCCTGATGCATATTTGACCTATGAAGGTTTGCTAAAAATGACGCTTAAAACAGATACCATTTTACAAATACCTTTCAACAGGTTTTGTTTGATGAAATAGAAATCATTCTTCTTCAAAAAAACTTACAACAAATATGATTAGACATATGTGTTTGAATGATTAATTTATTCTTAGCTCCTCAAGTTTAAATGATTAAGTCAAACACAAAATTACAATTCAATTAAATCACTTAACTAACATATATTCTTGTTTACGTTAACAAGTGATTAAATCATAGTATTTTGCACTTGACTAATCAATCTAGATTAGATCAAGCACTTAGTTTAGAAGTGTTCAATAAAGCATTTTAGTAAAGTCTCATGCATTAATTTTCCTTCTTAGGTTAGTGTGACAATGATAACATGAAATATAAGAATATATAGGGGAGAGAGAAACTAATACGAACAAAAATGAATATTAGATAGGTGCTCCTAATTTTCCTCGCTCATTCATGGTTGAGATGTTGACTTTTTTTTCGGGAAATGGATGGAGTACCAATGTTGTGAAAAATTCAATAGCTTTAAGGATTGCTCACTCTATCCCGACTTTCACTTAAAGTTCTAATATTCCATTAGTTTTAGATGGTCCAGTAGTTGCAATCTTCTTCTTGCCCTTGACAACATACAATAATCCTTTGATCAACCTTTTCTCACCTACGATGTGATCTAAATTAGCTATTTATAAGCCTATTGTAAAATTAGGTGTAGGAATGTATAATATGAAGTAAGAATGTAATATGTAAGATAAGATGAATATGAAGAGACATGTAAATATGTATGAACTAGAACACACGTATAATAAATCCAAGAGTTATGTTGACTTATGTAGACGAAGTGAACTACTTTCTTATACTTTATTTCTATTTTTTGTTTCTTTTACATTAGACGGTAATCTACTATGTTTAAAGCAATCTATCAAATGAATGTCAAAAAGTTTGGTCAATTATTTTAATTAAACTCTTAAATTCATGGACTCTTTGCATCACGCTTTCATTCATCAGCATAATCCTTATTGTTAGTTCCTAATGTTATTATCTCACAATTTTCATTTCTCCTGAATCATCTAACATGAACTTGTATATTCGCTAATATTGTCCCTATTATCTTCGAGCCTTCAAATTAAAGAAGTTTCTTTCTAAGTGTAGAATCCATAACTACTAGAGGAAATAAGGCCTATCGTCTAAATCCAGAAATATGCCGATTATAGTATGTTATCTGAAGAAGAATTATAAATGTATGAATTTTATTTGTATTGTATAATTTAAATAGTAACTTTAACCTTTTTATGAATAAAGAACTAATTTGACATTATAATGAATGAATTTGTCACTTTTATAGTACGAAAAATAAATTCACCAGATATAAATATAAATATTTTTTTATTACTGATTTTATAAAGAGTCTCTTATGAATTGAGATTGAAATTATTTTTAGTGGATGATCCTTGAATATAGTGTATTCGAGGTAAAATCTTAAATTGATTAATATTTTATAGGCAGTAGATGCTCTACTTTTCAACATTTTAAAACATTAAATCACTTCTAATATTTGATGCTTTCAAAGTAAAAAGAACTATTCTCTTGCGCTAGTAGAAAAATGAGATTTTACATCAGTTATGTGAGACTTTCTATATCGGTTCTGTAAGGCTTTCTACATTGATTCTGCAACCGATGTTGATGCGGACGATGTAGAAAGTCCATGACTTTTTACGTCGATTCTTCAACCAATGTAAACAATACACCTATTACGTCGGTTATAAACACAATCAATGTAAATGATCATTTAAAATGAGCAAAAAAAGAGACATATTAAATCAGTTGTAAGTTGCTACCGGTGTAATATGTCTCTTTTCAAAAAAATTATAATAGGTTGATAATTCTCTAATTCATACAAGGAAACACCACAAATTTTTGGAATTTCTGACAAATATATATGTGAAGACAACCTAAAATCTTAAAAAATAGCTCAAAAATACAAAAAAATAAAAATAAAAAAAGTAAAAATAAATGATAGAATTTTGGAAATCGAGGAGGCCTCTACGATTGGTCAGTGCATTCCTTACCTCATTTTGAGTAACTTTTATTTTTAACGCTTTTCAATCCGAACTCTCTATCAAAAGTCATGATCATTTGAAGTTTTTGGCCTAAATTTTGAAAACTCAAAATCTATGATAAATCTATACAATATAAGGACTTTACTATCAAATATACACTAAAAGAAGTGTTTGCTAAAAAAATTGGATAAAAAAAAATTATAACTATTTTTAATCAATTTTACAAGGATGTTAACATGTTACAAAACAAAGCGGTAAGGGGTAGAGGTAGAGGTGGAACCGAGAATTTACAGTGGAGATAGGCTCATGCCTCAAGTAAAGTCATTTTCATAACACCCTTAATAACATACAACATCAATGTAGAATAGGTCCTATTACATCGACTACCTCTTAACCGATTAATATGTTTTCATTTATTTACTAAATCATCACTGTATTTTTATTTACATCGATTTCTTTTTAACCAACGTTGTATCCTGTCGTAAAATCACATTTTTCTACTAGTGTTATGAATAGCCTTAAGTATTGTAACTACTGGAGCTTTTGAAAAGTATTTTCTAATGCCTCCAAAATCAGTTCAGATCATTTAATATATTGAAAAACAAATTTAGAAAAATCTTTGCTTTGTTTTTGGTATGATGCAGTTGTTTGACTTTCTTGAATTAATGAACATTTCAAAAATAAATATCTATTAATAATAAATATATATAGATTGAAATTAAGAAATGGACTTCATAGACCTGGTATGATCTAAAAATTATTATGAGAGAAAGACTCGTTCCGTGTTATATAAGAAGTAACGTCACCTCCAACTTCAAAGACTTTGTCAAGGTACAAGAAGTGTTAAGGAATATTATAAAGAGAGATAGATGTCAGCCTTATTAGGGACAAAATTAAGGAGTCAATGGAAGCAACCATGAAAAGGTTCACAAATAGCTTGAATAGGGATATTCAAGATTTGATAAAAGTTTATCACTACCATACCATGAAATTATTGTCCACCAAGCAACCAAGGTAGAACTCTAACTCAAAAGAAAGGGGAAGTACAAGAAGTCCTCTCATCCAAACACCTCTCATCCAAGCACTTCTCTACCTTGGAAAGATTTTAGAGATAATAGAGAAGGTATGAATCTAACTCTCACTCTTCTTCTAAACATCATTATTCTTCTAATATCAAAAGGAAGTGAATCTTGGCCAACCCAAGTTCAGCTACTGTCATCATCATCATTCTTCTTGACCTACTTCTGAGTCCCATTCCCGCTCTAGACTTACTAACTTTGTGAAATGTTATAGATGTTTTAGACATAGATATGTTTCAAATCAATGTCCGTTTAAAAGAGCAATGATATTATTAGAAGGAGGTTTTAAGCATTCCTCTACCGCCTCTTCTCTCATTTATCAACATCAACATCTTTTTCTTCTTCTTCACAAACTCCTAGTGAAGATTAGTGTAAGGCATCCAAAGGGGAACTCTTGATAAACATACACCGTCTGAAGCACGTCTAAAATAATTTTGAGGATACCTAAAGAAAAGCATATTTCTAATAAGTTCTCCAGCTAAGAAAATTCTTTGCTCACTCACTATTAATGGGGTGGTTGTATTAATTTGACTAATAAGAGGCTAGTGGATAAGTCAGGCTTGACTACTACACCTCATGGAAAGCCCTATAAGCTACAATTATTTAGTGAAGAAGGGGATATACTAATAAATAAACAAGTTCTTGTGAGATTTTGTACAAGATAATACAAGGATGAAGTTCTTTGCGATATAACACCCATGGAGGCAAGCCATCTTGTTCTTGGGGGACATCTACAACATGACAGAGAAGTGTTTCATGATGGCCTCACCAACAAATACACCTTGAAACATAATGACCATAAGTATACACTTAAGTCATTAACCCTAAAGAAAGTTGTTGATGATTAAGAGAAAATGAAAAAGAAAAAAGAAACAAGAAAAAGAATTGTGCAAAAATATCTAAAGAAGAAAAAAAAAAGTCTTAACCATTTCCAAAGAGGTACTACAGGTAGACATTGAAAATAAAAAAGTATCTAAGAAATTATGTTGGTCTTGTTCTCTTTTAATTCATCTAGGTTAAAAGACATAAAATATTAAAGGAATAATTCGAAGACCAACTTAAAATTTCAACTTTCAAGGAAAAGAACATCAAGTGGAATTCAAGAACCAACATAAAGAAAAACATAAGGACAACTAAATTCAAGGACAAATTTCTTTCAAGAAGGGGGATGATATGATCTCAAATATGGAGTCTTTAGATAAAGAAAATCTTGGATCGAGTGCTTACCATTAGACCAAAAGTTATACCCAATAGTAAAGACATAACTCTTTATACTTAAGAACATAGCAGCCCAAGCGCCACGATTTGATTATAACTCATTCCACTTGACCTCCACCATGGGACAGTTGATGCCACCTGCAACAATCTCCCCCTCAGTAATTGTTCCATTAAGAATCAAACTCTTTGATTGTGACTTGGTTAACCTAGTCTACGCCTTGAGATAATTATGCAACCTACAAAAATCCCCTCTTGAAAAATTGTCCCATTAGACATCAAACTCGTAACCTCTGATACCAATTATTGGATCGAACACTTACTATTAGGACAAAAGCTATAGACAATAGTCAAGGCCCAACTCTTTCTACTTAAGAGTGTAACAACACAAGCATCATGATTTGATTGTGACTCGTCCCACCTGACTTTCGTCACGGGACAATTGATGCCACCTACAACAAATAATTATCTATAAGACGAGATAAAAATAATAAATGTGTAAAGAAATATAGAAGAAAACTTATCATGTAACTATAATAGTTTGAAAAGAGGCATAGACTAGTAATTTTTAGAATACTTTATTCTAGTTTAGAATAGGAGTAAGAAGGTGAACTAACCTTTTCAAGTCCCACACTTGTAAATAACACTTAGATGCTTATAGCCAATATCTTATAACTAGGAAATCATATGAGCTTGTAAACTCAACCTTTGTAATAGAAATCAATTCGAGTTCTTGAAAGCCATATTGCATTTCTTTGTATGAGAGTAAACTTGCTTAGTAGAATTTTCCTGAGCGGCCTCTTCCTTTTTTCATTTCTTGGATCCTTAAGAAAGTGAGTCAAAAGCCTTCAAATGTCTTTCCAACCTTTTTAGTTGTGTATATTGTAAGATACTTACCACCCTACTTTACTCCTTTTCCATTATTTTTTTTTTCTGAATTTCAGTATCTTCAATTATTATTTTAATTTCATTTCTAGATAACTATTTTTGTTTTTATTATGCTTTCATCCCTTTCCCTTACCATCATCTAAGCTAGCCAAGAACACCTCAAAAAACAACACATACAACACCATTTGACCTTTTCACTTTTGGCCACCTAAAGCCCATCCATAGTCCCCAAGAACCACACCAACACCCCCTCCCCCTCCCTCCCCATACCGTCACAAAGAATCCAATAAAAACACCAACCAAAATCACCAAGAATCAATAAAAAACCTACCTAATAGTTTTCACACCATTCTTGTAGAGCTCTTCAAAAATCTTCTTCAAGAACCCTTTTATCGCATCCAAGATCCTCTTAAACCAACCTAGGTTGACCTAGACTAAGTCATCCCTAACCAAAAACCATTTTGAAAACATCTAAGGATCACCTTTTGGGAAGCATAGTTTGCTTCGATCTTTACATGCACTTGTAGCTTGAGTTGATGGTCCTTGTCATTCCTTTGAGCCTATAACTAGATTTCCATCACTAAGAAAATGAGATTTCACACATTAATGAATGGTATTATGTGTCAAAATGTTCCTTATAGGACATTCTTGGTCAACTCATAGGCTTTAAATGATGTGATAACGCAATTATATGTCTTGTGATACACACATATGAATTGCATCTATTTCACGAAGGATAGGTTGTATGTTGTCTGCACTTTAGTGGATTCGTCTATTATTTACTTTAGCATTTAGTGCTACATGTGCCTATTGTTGCTTAATCCATTTAGACTTTCTTTGCTTTTTGTGCATTTGATATTCTAATGTCTTCTTCATATGTGTTTAATTCAACTTGTTTTCTTTAAGCCCATTGTGTAGTCATATTTTAAAGCACGAGTTTGTTGGTGAAGTCATCCATCAAAACAAGGTATCCTCTAACAGTTTTGTGCGTTTATTCTTGACATGGACATCTAACACTTTAAGTGTCTATTGTTGACTAATTTATAATTCTATTATGCATCTTTACAAGCTCTTTTTATATTGTGTGTTTGTGCTTAAACCTTCGACTTGTATCTCATCAAGAAGTTGTACCTAATTTGTGCTATGACATAATTCTTTTTTTCTTTTTGTACCTGTTTCATACTAGGTAATATTGTGTACTATCATTAGACAAAAAAAAAAGTTTTCTTGTTTGTTATGATCAAAATTTAAGTGTTAATGACTAGACTAAAAGATTAATAATTGTATTTTATAGAGTTTGACTTGTTTTTGCCTTAACAAAATCATCCTGAAAACATGTGAGAACACCTTTCTTGGAAGCAAAGTTTGATCTTATCCTCTCTTACACTTGTATATTGTTTTGAATGACATTCTTGCAAGCATCTAAATAGGTTCTTATAACATCAATGCCATTTACATAAGATGAAAACTCTTTCAACCAAAATATTTTCAATCATGAAGAAGGATGAAAGCACTAATATGTAATAAAAATCATTTAAGAAGTGAAACAATGAATTAATGAGCAATGGTGTGAATTGTTGTATCTATTATTGTAATTGAGGATCTATTAAAATGAAGAGAAAGGTTGTTATACAACAATAACAACTATAGAGACACTAAAAAGGAGAAACTAAATGGAACAATATCCATAACCCTTTCTCCTTCTCTTACATATTACATAACTAATTGCTATTTGAAAAATAATCTTATGTGAATTTCTCATTTTCCATTTTAAACTTTTTTCGATTATCCACAATCATAAACAATAAAAATGTTTTTATTTTCACCATGTCCTTGTGTTATTTTCACCTATAACACAAACACCATAATTAAAACTACCTTATCTTAGGTTTCCTTTACATGTACAACATAATCCAACAAAATTCTTTAAAAATCCATCAAGATTCAATCATATTTATTACCAAACTTTAACGTATAACTTCTAGAACCTCCAATACATTCTTCCTTCAAGAATATAATCGAAGAACCATTCCAAATCAGTTGAGTTGAGAAGAATATCTTTTCCTAGCTCGAAGAACTTTGATCAAAGGAAAGCTCAACCAAAAACACATAGAAGAACCCATCCAAGACCAACGAGAAATAAAGTTCTTCCTAAAATTCTTTATCCTTTATTTTAAAACGTGAGCAGAATATTCACTTCTTACAAATCTCCTTGTATTTTTAACAACATATCCTACATTACACCTTTTAATGTTTTTACACAATTTAAAAACTAATTCAAGATCGTTACAATAAATGACGAGGATAATAACAATATCATTTCAAGAGTTGAAACAATTAACTAAAAATATATTTTACCAACATTAAAAGAAAAATCCACTTATTTTCATAAAGTCTAAATATAATAATTATGATTTTTATGTAAAAATATATAATTATTTGAAATTTTAAGCGGATAAAAATAGTAGACGATTACTTAACAGATATTTAAGTAAAAATATTAAATAAGAAAGAAAAATATTGCAGCCACTGGGAGGTAGATGAAGAACTGGTGGTGGAAGTGACAGCAACGCAACGCGATATCCACATTGCGCTTTGCTTAACGCATTTTATGACCTTCCAATTCGGATTCTTTCTCTTTGCTCTGAACTTCAACCACCGTTGTTTCATGGACTCTCTTTCTCTATCTCTCACTCACCCCAACAAAACGATATGGGACTCACGCTAAACCCCAACAGACTCAGATATTGCTTGCCTCTTCATACCCCTCATTCCTTCACCAATTCACCTTTTTCTCTTTCTCCATCTTCTGGTCACTTCTCTTCTTTCCTTTTACATCTTCATCTTATTATTGTATAACTATATGCTTCTCATTTCTTGTTGCCACAGTTTATTTGTCACAAACAATCACTTGTAAAAAAATTGTGTACAAACTAAGAAAGGAGATTTTATGTATTCATCCAATCATAATTCTTGATGAAATTATTGTTTTTGACAGTAATTATTTTAAAATTTAGAATAACGATTATGCCTGATTGCATAGAAGTTGTACTGTCTTGTTGATTTTTACTATAATTATCTTAAAGTTTTGATCAACCATTGATTCTGATTACATAGAAAGTACTTAGTCGTGATTGTTAATTTTTGTTATAGTTATTTTAAAATTCATGATAAAGATTATGTCCGAATGCATAGAAATGAAAACTGAGATAGACTTAACTACCGTATAGGTAGTAAAATCATAATTTTATTTTGTTAAAGTGTAATGTCATTGACATGTTACTTACTTCATTATTATGTTTCTAATTCCTTTCTATTGTTTTGAATTTTGGGTGAAATATGGTGCAGCTGGAGTCAAGGAGACTTGTTTCAACTGCACGAAGTTGTCTTTGCCGTCAACATTTTATGAGGAAGGAGAAGCTTTGCAGAAAGATTTTGGAAGGGTTTATGCCTTTTCGGCCTTGGATACCTTGGAAAATGAGTCACTAGGAAGAGAAGAAACTGGGGTACGACATAATTCTTAATGATGAGTCTTGTGATTTTCTTACTTGACAATAACAATTATATTGGGATTTGACTCTTTATGGTGTATCTGTTCGTGATTTGAATTGTAGTATTTGATAACTCAACTCACTTTAAATTAATGGTGATTGTATCACTACTTTTTCACTTTAGAAGTGTTGAATCCATTATATTGATGGCCAAAATATAGGTCTTATGAGATGTTAATTTCCCAGGTAAATAAAGGGAAGAGGTCACTGAGTAGTGTACAAGAAATGTTTGATAATACCCAAATGCCTTTTGGAGAGGTATCTACTGACTCTGAGAAGTTTGAATCATTCACGGCACAGCATTTCCGTTTGTTAATGAAGAACCTTGATGTTTTAGAAGAGACTTTTGCCGATTCTGAAGCACTGAGGTTGGAAAAGGCTATTAAATTGCAATTAGGAAAGCTTGGTGCTCTCGAGTTATTCAATGCTTGTCTATCAAGATCACTTGCAACCTCACTTGTGACAGACTATGCTGATAATGTACATAACAAGGGAAAAGGTTTTGTCCCGTCTACCAAGAAAAAGGAAAATAAAACTAGAAGAAAGAGAGAAATTGATGTCACAGCAGTTTCATCACAGTCATTGACTTTAAAAGCTAATCAGGAAGATCTATTAGGATTCTCAGTTTCAGTTGTGAAAAGAGCAACAAATAGTAAAAATAAAAGAATGATGGTTGCTAAAAGGGAGGCAGAGATGGCAAAAGGTGTAAAGGTTAGTGTATTATCTAAGAAATAGAGAGATTGTGTTCCGTGATTGTAACTTATATAAATACTGAAATTCTGTACTACTCTAGGTGCTAGCTGAGTTAGAGAAAATTAGGACAGCTTTAGAAGAGGACACCAAGCGAGTAGTGAGCTTGAATCACTGGGCCGAAGCTTCTGGAGTTGATGAGAAGGTGCTACCGCAGCTATTGCATCGTGGCTATTATTGTCGAGATGAGCTCATACGGAGTTCTCGTTCCTTAGTTCTATACCTTGCCAGAAAATACAGGGGTATGGGAATAGCTTTGGATGATTTACTTCAGGTTAGTTCCAAATGTCATTGTGCATGATTTTGTATGTAATTTGCCATTTATTATTGACGAGGAAAGGTTTTTATTTGTCTTTTATCTATTTGGGCAGTCATTATGTGTAGTTGTAATCATATCTCAAAAACCCAACTTTCCTGATTAAGAGCCGATATTTCTGGAGCCAACAATGAACAATTTCTGAGTTAAAATTGAAGCAAATAATTCAAGATATATGCATGTGTGTACCGTAGGTGAGGAGGGGCAAGTGTTGAATGGATATTGAGTTGATTGTATCAGTTAATTGAAAGAAAGGATATTCAGAGAGGCATAGCGTAAATTACACTTTTCTCTTCATTATGGTTACATCTATATTAATTCCACTGCACTAACAATTTCTTGCCTCTAAGTTTGAAGACAATTATTACATGTGATCTCTTATTATATTCTCCTTTCATGATAAGCGCTCTGATCTTACATTCTTACCACAATGCGTTTAAATTTTTATTCTCAACTAGATAAGAGGTAACATTGTGTTCTAAGGAGTGTGGATAAAATGCAAATAGAAAATTTTTAGCTCGAAAAAGTTGCACCAAAACTGAATTTTTAGTAAAAAAAGATTATGGGAATGGAAAATACCTTCATCTTTAATTAAGGTAGACAATCAAGCACATCACTCAAACTCCCTGTTAGTCGTAAGTAGTCCTTTCCGAGAGACTGACAGCCAACTCTGATACTAAGTGATAAATACCCAAACACTTGGAGAATCCACCCTCAAAAGCTACCTACTTACGGGGGAGAACCAAGCTCTTGAATACTCCGTCAAACATCCCATACTACTCGATAGGAGACTTAGGCCACCCATAATTATGAAGTTCCTATCGTAATTTTAGTGTTCCTTGAATCTTCAGGGAGTAGAAGGGTCTGAAACACAAGACTGGTTTTCTTCTTTTGTATTCTTTTGGAGGGTGGTTGTAATTTGGTGGTATATATGTCTGCATAGTATAAAACAAGAAACCTAAGCCACTGACAATTTTAAATAGAAGGCAGATGTAGGATATAGGCCCAAAACATCATAGGATTTAAGTCCTCTCCATCCCACAGGTCATGCTGCCACACATGATGAATCTAACGATTTTTTTTCCTGTTAGTTTTATCGGTTAGAATCAATGTCACATGCTTTTCTTTGTTGTTTTATGATTTCTTATTGAACATTTTGTAAATATATGATAACAAAAGGACAATTGAAATTTGCAATATGATATGATTCCATCATTGATACTTTGATCAAATTGTGAAGTTGACAGAAAGTGGAAATGTAGAATTAAAATGTTACTATCAAGACCTGCATGAATCCTATTTCGATTAGATTTTCATTGACCCATGCGTTTTGTTCACATTTCATAGGCAGGATATGTAGGTGTTCTCCAAGGAGCTGAGAGATTTGACAGTACAAGGGGATACAAATTCTCAACCTATGTGCAGTACTGGATAAGGAAATCAATTTTAAGAGTGGTGGAACGATATTCTCGAGGAGTCATAATTCCTGTATGTTCTTCTTTTGCTTAGGAGATTGTTTCTTAGCACCAGTCTCATCAAAGACAACCTAAATTTTGATCCCCGTGTTCTTTTAATCTTCATTATTCTTTTTAGTGGTCATTGAACAGGGCAATAAAGCAAATCCAGAAAGCTCGAAAAGTCATGAAAAGTACACACAAGAAAAGCCCAGATGATTATGAAATTGCAAAGATGACAGGTCTTTCGCTAGATAAAATCAAATCAGCTAGCAATTGTCTGAGAATAGTTGCTTCAATCGATCAGAAGGTGGGGAATTGCCTTGGAATAGAATATAATGTAAGACTAAGATTCTCCCTGTCTTTGCCTCTCTTACCTGCAACCTATCAGTTTTATTGTGTAATGATCTGAGTGGTGGTATTTTGTTGTTAATCATCAATGACTTTGTCATGGAAGAAGAAAAAAAGATGCAGAGCCTTATATGTCTGGGAGTATGAGAAAGGAAGGAAAATGGAAGATTAATTACCTGCCTAGTTTATTACATCAATTAACTAATACAGAAAAACATGTTCTCTTGTGTGCATCCAACGTCCGTGAGAACTAGATTTTCTTCCATGCTATTAGTTTTCTTTTAGCTCACGGGATTTTGTTGATCATGTATATTGGTATTTTCATGTTTTGAGAATGCTTTCCCTAAGTCAAGGTTGAACTGCTGTTACCTCTATTTGAGAAATGTATTTTCTTGTCACCAATCTCACCCTACTTGTGTAACTCAATCAGTTTTATTTTTTTATACCCCTCGAGAGTCATAAAGCATATAAAACTCGTATTGAGGTATGAGGGTACAAAGTTTCCATCATACTGTTTTTCACTTAATCTGCAACCAGTTATAACCTGTGCAGGAATACTAAATTTTGAAGAACAATTATCTTGTAGTCTTATGTCAAATTTGTGGATTAATGCTGCAGGAACTTCTGCCAGATACAACAATCGAGAGCCCTGAAGATGCTGTCCTGAAGCAACATATGAAAAAAGATGTACATGATCTCCTGAAAGGCTTGAACTCAAGGGAAAGGCAAATATTAACACTACGCTTTGGCCTTATTGATAACCAGCCCAAGTCTCTGCAGGATATAGGGACGCTTTTCAAAGTTAGCAAAGAGAGGATAAGGAAAATAGAGAAAATCGCTCTAACAAAGTTAAGGAATGAGGCTACCACCTTAGACTTACATTATTATTTGGATCCGTAGTACATATATATTTGATCATTAGCTTCAGGTAAGCTTAAATAGTATCTTGGTTTCATCTGGCAATGAAGGATCCTGAACTGGTTGGATGAGATATGTATAAAGTTTGCCATTCTCCTTCCTGGAAAATTCAGTTGTTAATAGTGCGGCATTTCACCACACAAAGAAAGGTGTTAGAGAAAAAGCTATATCAAGTTAATGATCACTTTTGTGGTCATCCTTCCAATCATGTGATAAAGGTTATATGTGCTTGTTATTGATTTGGCCTTCAGAATGAATGACAGAAGATTGTGGCAGTCTATTATGTATATTCAAAATACATGTCATATCATGGTATATTTGTAAAAAATATTATATATTTTTTTCATATTTACCATCTTTATTTATCTATGCTCACTTACTGCGACTTCTAACTATTTCCGATGAATAGATAGGATAGATTTAATAGCTTCTCTTTTACAAAGTTCATTGCATATCAAAATTATTCTTAATGAATTATAAGGAAAAAATATAATTAAAATAAATTACATTAATGGCTCATGTTATTCTTAAATTACATTTATACTCCTTTTTAAAGTGACCTGCCTAATGAAGGAGTGTGGTAACTGGAGTTGCAGCTGGAAACCGAAAAAAAAAAATTAAAAAGATTAAGGAATTGTCACGCAAAAAATATTAGAAAAATCACTTAAAAATATTGATTTGTGAAACTAAATTTTTCAACTTGAGAGTCGTAGCAGAAATGTATTAGTACTTTACAATTTTGTTACAGAGATGGTTACCAATAAATAATTAAGTATATTATTTTTTTATTTTGAAAATATTTCTCTTATTCTAAAATAATTAAAACATTAATTTGAATAAAGATTAAGATGTGTTTCATTATTTTATAATTAAACTAGTTATTGTTATTATTATGTGAAATATAATATAAGAAATTGATATTACATTTATATATATATATAGCTCGAGAGGAATGTATCTCCAGTTAAAATGGAGAACAGTTACTGATAAAGAATATATGTGTATTGATAATTTTTAAATTTTTATTATTTTATAATTCATACGTGGTTAAGAAAATTGAGAGGTACATACCCAAACCAATTTATTAATATATTTATATGTTTATTTGTGTTTTTACCTGTTATTGATTTACTACTTTAAATTTGATACATTTTTTGTTTAAAAAATAACAAGTTGGCACAACTTTCTTAAATTTTATAATTAAGAAATATCAGATCTAATTATCTCGTTGTCTATTTTTTAAATATTATTATAAATTTTTAATTAAAAATAAAACTTGATTTTAATAGTTCCGAAATATTTACTTCAAATTATTATTATTTTTTAATATTTATTTATTTTTATTTTACTTCGTGTTTTCTTTATTTTAAATTTTTAGTTGGTGTGGTTTGTAATTAATATTGTATTTTTTTTCTTTTATTATTCTTTGTATTCGATTAGACACTATGTGCACAAGAATATTAAATAATATTATTTCAAAAATATAACTTAGCAAACTATTTTTTTATCATAATTTACCAAGATTTTTTTGTTAACATTCGCAAGAGTTTTTCTCCATTGAGATTAGTTAATATTATTTTTAATTGATGTTATCTACCATTATGTCGACAAATATCTATTAGAGTTATTTTTATATCATAATTAGTCTGGTTATTATTTAGTAGACTTTTTTTTACCATTTTTAAGTAAAAATTCGTTCAATTAATCTTAGCTAAAAATAATCCTATTCAATATTAGTTGAACATTAGAAAAAAGTTCTATTCAACTTTCAACAAAAATTAATATCGATAATATTAAAAAACAATCCCTACAAATATTAAAAAAAAAAACATGACATGTGTAAACCAAAATAATGAGTAACATTGAAAAAAAAAAAAGACTCAATCAACTTAGATTTAAGAGATGAGAGATTGAAAAAAAAAAATCAAATTCTATCATTTTTTCTAAATTTAAAATTCTTTAATTTTAAATAATCAATTTACTCTAATCAACTTCTAAAATTTAATTTTCTTGAAAAAAAAAAAAGTCTATTCCAACAGTATATTTTGATATAAAATATTTCAAAATCCAATTTTTTTCTGTCCAAACACTCTAAAAAATGTATTTGAAAATACTTAAGAGTGAGCTAAGTTCAGTGGTATATAAACTTAATTTGTTGTTTATTATTACTTAGGTTCTTGAGTTTAGTTACGTATACTTAGGTTGATACTTCGTTGATGCATTGTTAAACTACCTTTTTTATAAGATCTTTTATCAATATATTTTGTTCTATCACGTAAGAAGATGCGTATATACCTATGAACTGGTGTAATTGAAACAGTGCATGAATATCAAATTCCAAAATCTTCCTAGGTTTTTTAATGTTATTGTTCTACTATATCTTCAAAATTCAATAATTTGACATATTAAATAAGTTTTCAATATATTTTAAAATATCAAATCAGTATATTTTAAAAATACGACAAAAGAATAACACAAATTTCAGCAGAAAATTCAAATTCTGAATATCATTATCACAAAGAATATTGACTTTTCTCTGATGAAAATATCTGTAAATGGTTATCGATTATTGAAAATTCAACGTCTCAAGGTTTCGATGAAGTTACGTACCTGATTTTGCAAATGTGGTTCACCTAACAAAAGTTAACCATCTCACACGTCACCACTTGAAGTTGAACAAGTTCATGATGAGGAAATTATGGTCGTGCCTAGCTACCTAATAATTTGTCCAGAGCTATAAACTTTGTGTCATAGTTTTTTTTTTAATGTTTAAATTTCTATTTGTTTTCGTATAAGATGACATGCAATGGTGACTAAATCTCTAAATTTACAGTTTATCGATTGAATTATGAGAAAGTCCAGTGGTTATTGAAAACTATCTTTCATTTTCAATTGTACACTGGATTACGTAATAATTAAATATACAGCAATATAAGAAATTTTAAATTAACATAAATAGTCATATTATTCTAATGTAAAATAAAATGAATATTAAATCACGGTCTCATATTAACCGGGTGAAACATCCAAATATACAACTCCTATATAGAGGTTAATTAAGAGGGAAAAAAAGACATTTTCATACCTATTATTTATATGTGAATCTTATATACATTTTTTTTGTCCTTTTGGAATAATTTTTATTTGAATCAAAAAATATTTGAATTTTGTTAAATTAAAATTTTCTAAAGTTATTTTAAACTAACAAATAATCTCTTTTATAAATAAAAGAAACTCCCTCTAAACACATGTCACCTCCTAAGAAAAGAACTCTCACTTGACTCTTTCTTTGAGTGAATTTTTGCTCAGCTCTCAATTCCTATCTGTCATTATGCTTTTATTTTTAGTTATCTTTTGTTAGTTCTCGTTTTTTTTTTTTTTTTTTTTTTTTTTTTTTTCTCTTTTTTTTTTTTTTTTTTATATGCTAGTATGTCAAGGAACTTAATAGGAAAGAAGAAATCAGTAGAACAGAAGAAACTAACGAAAATTATTGAACAAAAGGTCACAGAAAACCATATTGAAGCAGAGAATTCTTGTTCCAAAAAAAAGAAAAAAAAAGAAACAAAATATTCATATTGCAATCGGGTATTGTATCAAACCAAGAAAAAAAAGGTAAAATTCAAAGTTAACTAATCCACTAACATAAGTTTTGTCTTCCCTATAGATGTGGGAAGCCAGAAAGTTCAAGCTGTGGCACAAAGGTTCAGACATCTGATCCATATCTATTACGTAATCTCTAAAGAATAAGTGAAAAATCTGTAAGGACTGGTAAAATAATTTAGAATTGCGTTCTATCGAGAGTTTGCTCCATTCTCTTGAATGAACATTTTCAATATTAAGAATGACAACAAAGTTTTCAACGTAGGGTTGCACATAAGGTATAGAAAATGTGTGATAAGTGAGTAGAGGTACAATTTTTACATCATGAGTAGGTTAAAAAGCAATTCCTAGGTTTTCAATTGGTGGGTAAAAGCACAAAGGGAAACTATGTCCGAAAAATAGTCTGGGTGTCAATAGTATGGAGTATATGTCTGAAAAATAGTCTGGGTGTCAATAGTATGGAGTATATGGAATCAAATGAATAATATTATTTTCAGAAGTCAAAAATTAGATGTAGAGGATATTTTTTTCTTTAAATCAAACTAAAACTTGGACTTGGATAATCAATAGGTATAGAAAGGAAAAATTTACATATTCCGACTAGTGTTAAACCCCATTATTTGGTTAAAGTATATGAACTAAGATTCACTAGAGAAGGATTGTTAAACTAAAGGAACTGACCAAAGCAGAAACCCTGCCAAGTATGTTACATATAAGACTAGTATGCATAACTAGTTTGAGGGAAGTAATACCAATGGTACAACATATGGCCATAAGCAGAATTATACTATTATGATTGCATGAAGGTATCTATTAGTGATGTAGGGAGCTTCAAGTTGAAGAATATCAGGTCAAGGTCATTTGATAACAGCCATAATAAAGGTTTTGTTGGGGAGGGACCAAATGAGGTTTGTGGACATGAAGCACATGAGGTTATTTTCTCCAGCTACAGGAAGCAAAGAACAGAGTGATCAGACTAGTATCATGCAAAGTTGGTGCATTCTTTCCAACAAGAATATTCTAAGAAATTACGACATTTGGGGTGAGTCGAAGCTTAGGAATTGTTAGGCACTACAAGTTAGATGTGGATTCCAACTTTAGCTTTATCTTCTCATCAAGAATTCCAACATTAATTTTTTTTCATTATAATAACATTTCATAATGCTTAGTGTTTAACATTCCAACATCAAGAATTCTACTAACTTCACACATAGATCACTCTTAACTCATCCTAATATATCAAATATTTATAATATATTGTTATGCACTATATAATTATTTGTCTAAAACCTGAAGATGTTAACAATAACTATGTTTAAATTTTTTGACTCACATACATAGTACCTCTTTGATATTTAATTCATGTGTCTAAAATCTAAACCTTTTAGAAAAATGATACTTTGACACCGCTTTAAAGTTACCTCCATTTGATAGCGTGACCTGGTAAAAAAAAGAATATTTTAATGAGTTATGAGACCCACATATTTTAGATAATAAAAAAAATTTGAAAATGTTAGGTTTTCATTTTCTGCTAATTTTCTCTTTTGTTCAGCCCCTCTTCCAATTTCTTATGCACTATTCACATTCTTCTTTCCTTCTGTTCTTCTTTATTTCAAGCTTTGACAGCCAGGTAACATTTTTATTGGTATATTAAGGGTTGTATTGCTGACTTTGTCATTTTTCACATATGAGATTCAATTTGCACAAAATCTTTCCTCTAGTAATTACTAAAAAGTTTTTGAGCAAATTGACAAATGTGAAAAATAACCATCAAATGCATTAATATTGTTTCTTATTTCTACCAACACCTGATTAAGACATTAATGAATGCATGAGGTTCCTACTCAACCAAGTTCTTATTTAATTATATGAAAAATAGTGAACCAAATTCCTTCAATTCAATTTTAAATTTTATTTTTCTTATTTTCTAATAATCAATTTAATAATTATATAATTATAATTATTTTTTAACTTATTATTTTTTTAATAAATTATTTTCATCTCATTTTTTATTTTTTTCTTAATATATTTACATTTATATTTTTGTTTTAATATTAAGAGTTCTTATTTAAGATTTTATACAAAATACTTCAATTTTTTTTTCAATTTCATTTTAATATCATTGCATGTTTTACACCATTCTATTCACCACAACTCTGTCTCGGTTTAGCAAGAAACAACTCACATTTTCTGGGTCAAAATTCTCACTACACATTTATCTGTTTAATTGTGTGTATATAAGCGATTAACTACTCAATAATTTCTAAACACTTAAGACAGGAAACAAAGAAAACACTATAATTGAACCAAATGTCTCTCTCTCTGACCTACGTAGGTAGTGTCATTGCATGTTCTCTACCATTCTCTTCACCGCAACTCTGCCTTGGTTCAATAGGAAACAACTCACATTTTCTGGGTCAAAATCCTCACTGCACATTTATATGTTTAATTGTGTGTATATAAGTGATTAACTGTTCAACACTTTATGAACACTTAAGACAAGAAACAAATAAAACACCAAAATTGAACCACATGTTTCCCTCCCCGACCCACATTGGTATTATCATTGCATGTTGTACACCATTCTCTTCACCACAATTTTGCCTCGGTTCAATAGGAAACAACTCACATTTTCTAGATCAAAATCCTCACTGCACATTCATCTGTTTAATTGTGTGTATATAAGTGATTAACTGCTCAACACTTTCTGAACACTTAAGACAGGGAACAAAGTAAACACCAAAATTGAACCAAACGTCTCCCTCCTTGACCTACGTAGGTAGTATCATTGCATGTTCTCCACCATTCTCTTCACCACAGCTCTACCTTGGTTCAACAGGAAAGAATTCGCATTTTCTTGGTCAAAATCCTCGCTGCACATTTATCTGTTTAACTATGTGTATATAAGTGATTAACTGCTCAACACTTTCTAAACACTTAAGAAAGTGTTGTTATAATACACATTATTGTCTTATGTGGCTTTAAGAAAAGCAAATATGGAGGATTGATGTGATGATGTACATTATTGTCTGATGTGGCCAAGGGAAAGACAATTATGGTTCAATTACTTAATCCTTATCTTAAGTTTTCAAAAATTGTTGAGCAGTTAATCACTTATATACACACAGCTAAACAAATAAATGTACAGTGAGAATTTTAACCCAGAAAATGTGTGAGTTGTTTCCTGATGAACCAAGGCAGAATTGTGGTGAAGAGAATGGTGAAGGACATGCAATCATATTACCTACGTGGGTCAGGGAGGGAGATCTCACTTGAGATGTCAAAACTTGACCTAAGGTGTCCCCGTATAAAAGTAGGGGTAACTTCTAAGATTTTACGAGTACACAATCACTATTAATAGACACAGTTATATAAAATGAACTTATTTTTGTGAGTTAACATTGAGTAATCCTTGTTATGAGAATTATATGAGAAGAGAAGAGCTTAATTTCTGAAATTGGTCCTCATGAAGACATCTAACTTGAGATGCCAAAAGTTGACCTAAGGTGCCCCCATATTAAAGTAGGGGTAACCTCTGGCAATTTATAAGTACACAATCATTGTTAATAAGCATAGTTGTATAAAATGAACTTATTTATTTTCACTAAACCAAATTCTCAATTGGGAATTCAGTCCCCTCGCATCGGAATTCCCACAATCACTAAAAGAAAAAATTATTTAGAAACCAACTTTTAGTTACTAAATAAAGTGATTTTTAATTGTGATCAAAATAATCACCAAATTAGATTTTGGTTATTAAATAACTACAAAATAAGATATCTAATAGTACAAGTGGCTAAAAACTTGGTAGCTAATGTTAGATACCAATTATCTTGACTTAATTGGTCACTAAATCCAGTCATTACTTTTATTTTTTTAGTTATTTAACAATCAAAACCTAATTTGATGATTATTTTGGTCACAATTAGCAATATTTTATTTGGTAGCTAAAAATTTGTCAGTATAATTTTTTTTCTTGTAATGAATGTACAATAAAGAGTGTTATTTTGGAAAATAAAGATACAAAAGTGTTATTTAGGAAATTAATTTTGAAAAATGTGTTAGTGTGGTAAAAGTTTCTATTCATGTTAGCAAAATCTAAGTTTGAGTACTACTTTTGCATGCAATAAATTTAGACAATTATTCCTTCTTTCTTAATCTTCTTCAATCTTTGCTGAATCCTTACGTAGCCTTGATAAAAATAAATTATGTGCAAAGATCCCTTCATTAAAGATTTTCCAAATGATTTTCTGTAATTGGTTTAATAGTGGTAAGATATTGTTAATTATGCATATTATTTTTGTATCCCTCGTCCCCCTGCATTAAATAAAATTTATTTTTCGCAGACAGATAGATAAAACAATAAATGCCGCAAGTGATCATAGATAAGGGAAGAGAGGCCAAAAACAGTACCATATATAGTAGTTATCAATCTATAAGAGAGCAATTGAAAAACATGAAGAACATAAAAAAAGTTTCTTGGCACGAATATCACAAGTCTTGTGTTGCAAAGTACTTTTACCTGAATTAGACATAAAAACACTTGAAAAAAGCATAAACGTTTTGCTGATCCAATATAAAACTTATAACGGCTCCCAATTTAGTAGGAAGGCCAGTAATTGTCTAGATCCATGCAGTGGTCCATGCCCATGTACCTATTGTTGCCATGAGAATTTCCATTGGCCATGTCTGCACCATACCCTACATTGTCAGCAGCAAGAGCACTGATGTTGGAACTGAAATCATGATTCACTTGGGCCACTGTGTGAGCAGAAAGTGGCTGTGGTGGTGGTGGCATCATTGGCCTCAAAAGGGGTTGTGTTTGTGTGGTGGCAGCAGTAGAAACTGTTCCTCCTCCCAGGTTCAAATTAAGGCCAGAAATGGTGAACCCTCCTGCTTCTGCTGCTGCTGCTGCTGCTGGATTGTTCAAATGGGGGTGCATTATTGGCAGGTTCATCACATTCACACTTGTGGATCCACCACCTCTCAAGACCTCTGAAGGGCTCATCATGAAGTTTCTTGATCCATAAAGAAAGTTTAAATGAGCAGAAGGATCTCCCAGGTGCATCATTGGGGGTGGCACAATGCTAGGGCCAACTTCAAGACTATAAGGGTTCACTGTTCTGGTGTGGTTGGAATTGGAGGGGAACTTTTTTGCACCAGCACTCTTGCGGAACACTCGGCAAACCACCCATTCATCTTGCTGCTGTATATGAGAGAGTTAGTGTTATGTATATGTTATTAGGTCATGCTATATTCATTTATTTGAAAATGATTTCACACCCTAAGATTGCTTCTTCACATATTCTTAGAGATATAAATTATCAAAAGATTATTTTTCATTATCAAATCATGGTTAAATAGTGGTGCAGATATATTATGGGATATATATTAGTATTAATATGATTATTCAATGAATGGACAAGGCTTATATAAATAGAACGAAATGATTTATTTTTTCTACAGTATAAATTTATTTAGAGACAGAGATAATTAACTCACTTCTATGTTTCTTCACATTGTGTTCCACAAAAAACTTAACACGTAATTAAAAAAAAATTGTTTATTTATGGTGTTATGAATTAATTACTTGTACGATGAAAATATGTTGGTTACAAACACTTAATATGTAACTATCAAAAAGGATAAAATAAATAAATAGAACAAATAATTTGGATAAGAGATACTTGGTACAAGTAATTTTATATATAATAATAATAATAATAGTTTTGTAGAGTAAGAATATTCATAAACAGCAAAAAAAAAAAAAAAAAAAAA
>Ga0209700_100904_pt1 | contig 59759 bp, 20 predicted proteins | sample SiratroredBW_FD_187528 | JGI IMG/M metagenome (GOLD analysis project Ga0209700, IMG submission 187528) | Root nodule microbial communities of legume samples collected from California, USA - Siratro red BW (SPAdes) (version 2) | ecosystem: Host-associated > Plants > Roots > Nodule | place: USA...
GGGGTTACTTCCTGCACCCCCATTAATTAAGTTCCACACCCACACTCTCCACAATTACCAAAATGCCCTTAACCCAAGTTGAGTTTCATTGAGTCATGTTCCATTTTTGCATGCATGATTTCATTAACATTAAAATGTCAATTCTTTGTTGCATATAACTGTCGCATGTTATTTTCCATCACCAAATTTGATATATATCCCAATCCTTAAAGTCCAGGCTTTAAACCTGGCACTGTTCCTTAAAGTCCAGGCTTTAAACCTGGCATTGTTCCTCAAAGTCCAGGCTTTAAACATGACACTGTTCCTCAAAGCCTAGGCTTTAAACATGACACTGTTTCTCAAAGCCCAGGCTTTAAACCTGGCACTGTTGCTCAAAGCCCACGCTTTAAACCTGGCACTGCTCCTCAAAGCCCAGGCTTTAAACCTGACATTGTATCTCAAAAGCCCAGGCTTTAAACTTGGCACTGACACCATTCAATTACCTTATTTTCAAACATAAACTTTCAAAAATACAAATCAAAATAACTAACAATCTTATCATCAAAGAACTATGTAACCCTGATTTTCCATCCCTGATGGAGATACATAGGAGCAAGGTCAAACCTTGTCGAGCACCCTAAAACCAAAAAAATATTTTGTTTGTTTTATCTTAATCTCTTTCTTGGGAAAATAAGTGTTTTAAAAAATCACACTCAGACTACTTATTTAATTAACGGTACCGTCTTAGGACGGGCATTGTGGGGGTGCTAGCACCTTCCCCACACGCAACCGACTCCCGGACTCGAAATCCGTTTTCGCAAACTTGCCTTATCTTGTTTTTGGTTTTCCATAGTTTTTCCTAATAAACTATGGTGGCGACTCCTCTGTTTTGAAAACAAAAATAAATTATTTTTGTTCGTCGTCCTCGTCGTGACCCCGGTTGCGACACCGACAAATTTAATTCGTTGATCAATTTATTAACGAAAAAAATTAATCACCAAATTATCTATTGATAAATTCATCGATAAATTATCCACCAACTTAATGAAAGATTTATTCTATCGATAATACTTAATATATTAATAATAATAATAATAATAACATAAATAAAATAACAATAATATTAATAATATTTATCATAAAATTAATATTTAAAATAATAATAATATTAACAACAACAACAATAATAATAATAATGATAATAATAATAATAATAATAATAATAACAGTAATAATAACAATAACATACATTCAAAGTTTAAAGTACTACATAAAGTCTTCAAATACATCAAACTTATGTACAACTATATACATAACAGAAGAAAAACCAAATCAAGGGTATATACTCCTTATGGTGTTTTGAAACTTGCATTTGCACTGCTCATTCACATAGTACAGTCATTGTAGTTGACAACAGAACAAGATAAAAAAAGGGTAATCTAGTGAAATACTATTTTAAACTTGTAATAGTAAAAGAAAATTAAGTGAATAGATTTAAGAATTTAAATGTCAATCCTAAAATCAAATATAAATAGGTCTGTCAACATCCGATTTTGTCCGGATAATTTTTTTAAATTAAAGTATGATGATAAAAATAATTTAAAAAAAAGAAAAAAAAGAATAATAACATAAAAAATATTTATTAGTTTAAGTTTTCTTGAAAAATAATGATAACAATAAAAAAAAACAAAATAAAAATAATAAATTTGAATTTTTCCATTAATAAAAATAAAGAAAATGAATTTTTCCATTAAAAAAATAATAAAATAAATAATTAATAATAAAAAAACGAAAATAACAAGAAAATAACAAAAATATCTTAATTTAAAACAACAGCATCTGAAAATTAATAAATAAATAAATAATAAATAAATAATAATAAAAACAAATATAACAATAAAATAACTGCTTCTATACTTGATTTGCAAGTTTTAAAATAAATATATAAAAAAACTGTTTTGCTTAAATAAATAAAATAAAAATAGAGTAGTTTAGATTTGTCTGTTAATGTTTTAAATAAATAATTAAAAATATATAACGGAAAAAAATAGAAAAAAGAGAAGGTCTTTAATAAAAGGAGGGAGAACCATGATGAGAGGGAGGACTGAAAACAAACATATACTAGAGATAGAGGGAGATGAAAAAGAGAGAGCAGAAGCACTAGGTATGTTTCTTTTCTTCTTGTTTATTTCTAAGTGTCTCTACACATCCATGGGAAAATAAAAAATTAAAAAATTAGTCTTATGTCACCAAGATTCAAACCCATGCCATGAAATTGGCGCCTTAGACCAACTAAGCCACCTTGACTTTGTTGTTACATTCTTCCAGAATAAATGCAAATGCCTATCAGTACTTGTTCTTCGCAAGCCATTAAACTGCTCCCTACAACCCCATATATTTAGACCTACACCCATAATTCTTTTTGTTTCCAGAAATACCCCTTTAGTTCTTTTTATAAAAAAATAAAGAAAATAAAAAGTTTTGACATATTGTATTTTTTTTCTTTTTTTTAAAAAAATGTTTAACTTCTAACTATCCAAATTTTGATTTGAAAAGTTATGATGACTCGATTGAATTCTTAAAATGGTCGTTCGCACCATACAAGAGTTTAACTCGGGAAGTTTTAACTTTGATTGGAATACCAAAAGACCGCACGTGTCTACGGTATCCAAATTTGAAGTTTTAACTTTGATTGGAATACCAAAAGACCGCACGCGTCTACGGTATCCAAATTTGAAGTTTACTCTAAAAAACATTTAAAATAAAAAATATATAAAATTTTCAAAACTAAAAAATATTAAACATTTCAACAATTAATTTTTCTAAAGAACTACGTAATCCCTGATTCTCTATTCTAGATAGAGATACGTAGGAGCGAGGTCAAATCCTTGTCGGGCCCTTTCTAAAAAAAATAAATATCTTTGTTTGTTATTATTTGCATTTTATTTCTTTCTTGGGAAAATAAATGTTTTAAAAAAAATCACACTCAGATTACTTATTTAATTAAAGGTACCGTCTTAGGACGGGCGTTGTGGGGGTGCTAACACCTTCCCCACACATAATCGACTCCCGGACTCGAAATCTGTTTTCGCAAACTTGCCTTATCTTGTTTTTTTGGTTTTCCATAATTTTCCTTTAATAAATTATGGTGGCGACTCCTCTGTTTTGAAAATTAAAATAAATTATTTTTGTTTGCCGTCCCCGTCGTGACCCCGGTTGCGAGAAGGTCTATCATCCAAACACTCTTATATACTCCATTCCCAAGACTATTGACTTCACAATGATTCATTTGCAATTAATATACCTTGATTTCCTTTCAATTCACAATACTCTGATTTCATTTCAATCAAAATGATTGTATATGAACTCATCATTCAGTCATAACAATAATCATATCATTTGAACAATTCTGAAGAATATAGATGCATATGTAGTCATGGTATCTTAATTTCCTTTTAAACTCCAGTACACTGGTTTCATTTCAATCAAAATGATTACATATGAGCCTATAACTTAGTCATCATAATACCTATCATATCAATTCAATCATACTGAAGCATATAAATGCATATGCAACCATGATACCTTGATTTATTTTCAACCCCTAGTACACTGGTTTCATTTCAACCAAAATGATTACATATGAGATAACTCAGTCTTCATACATATCATATCAATTCAATCATACTTAAGCATATAGATGCATACATAACTATGGTACCTTTATTTCCTTTCGACCTCTAGTAGTCTAATTTCATTTCAACCAAATTGGTTACATATGAATCTATACATCATTCATCACACACATCGTTTCAATTCCATCATGCACAACCATATTTATCCAATAATTCAAAATTCACAATATTCAGAAACAATCCTTATCTATCAAACTATCAATATCACAATTCATACTAGATACATAATCAACCAATTTCATCATAAAACATCTTTGTAATAGAAATTGAAACTTAGTAAATTTTATTCACAATCATGTCTTATAACATTGGTTATATTGAGAGTATTAAAACTAGCTTCCCTTACCTGAAAAGCTCAAATTACAAAGCAAATCTTCCAAATCGGACAATAACATAAGTCCAAATTCTAGGGATCTAAAACAAGTTATCAAAATAACACCAAATTCTAGTGTAATCTTAATTAAGTTGAGATGAACACTTTTCTCAATTGTTCCCTCCAAGATTGATGACAAAAACTTAAGGAAAATAGAGAACAAATGATTCTTAGAGTAAATAGGAATTTACTTTGATTGAGATTCTGATTGATTAGAAATAACCCTAGGCTCTTCAGCTACTAAAAGGATCGACCAAATTCTAAAAAAGATGAAGTATGGAAGGTGAAATCGCGAGAGAATGGAGAGGGAGATATGGATGGGAATGGAGGGAGAGAGAGAAAACTAGTTGTGCACACACACATTGAGTGATGTTATGGATGACAATACAAATAACATGATAAAGTTTTTTAATTATATTAATCTTTATTCAATGTTATTTTTTATTTAAACTGAATTGATTTTCATATGAAGATAATGAATATGAAGAAAATCAAAATCCACATTTTTTTACGATTTTATTTAACAATCCTATCAATTTTGTTGTATCACAATTATATATGAGTTTTGAATTGTAAAATTATAGGATCTTATAATTTTATGATTAAAATCTTGATTTTAATTACCTTAATTGTATATAACACGAGATTGTTTTAAAAAAAATGTTAGGTATGCTAGTGTAAGTTTAACTAAGTCCACATTGAGTAGAAATGAGAATGTTGAACAACATATAAAAAAGAAGACCCACAAACCCAATGCCTTAAGATTTTGGGTTGAAGGTGGTGTCATTTCCTTGTATGGTTTGGCTCTTATCTCATTCTTGTTTATCTCCCCATGTTCCCCCTTTGAATTTTCTCAACAAGTGATATCAGAGTCGATCATTTGTGATGGTGACCGACTCAGATGAGTACAATTTGATCCTTGTATCGAAAGTCTTCCTGATAGAGGTTTCAAGAAAGCGTGTCCCGTTTAAGTGTGTAAAATGGCGGTACAAGTGAGGGTCGTTGTGAGTGAGGTACTCATGTTTAAAAATGTTGTTGCTCGAGGGGAGTGTATCAATATGAAAGAGGAACTCTCACTTCAGGAGGAGATTGTTAGGTATGCAAGTGTGAGTCTAAGTCCCACATTGAGTAGAAATGAGAATTTTGACAAACATATAAGAAAGAAGACCTGCAAACCCAATGCCTTAAGGTTTTGGGTTGAAGGTTGTGTCATTTCCTTGTATGGTTTGGCTCTTGTCTAATTTAGGATGTGATTATAAAAAAAATCTATTATCCATATATCAAGATAAGAATAAATAAAGAAAATTTGTGGAAGAACAAAATTTAACAAGAAAAACTAAAAATGAAAAGGTTAATACTCACATTCTTTTTAGAAGTACACTTATTATAATTGTTTTTTAATTCTTTGTAAGCTTTTCCTTTTCTTAATAATATTTAATTCTTTTATATTTCACGCACATTTTCTTAAATTTTAAAATTATATTTACACTCATAAAAGAGATTATTGTAATGGTTAGAAAAAAAAGTATAAATGTAATTCTAAAAACAAACGAAATGTCATCATAATTACTCAAAATAAAAAATATTTAAATATACAAGAAGGATTCCAATAAAACTTGCAAATATAAAAATAAAAAGTTGGTAAATTATAGGAAGGTAACACTTATTTTAATCTCTTTGTTACATAAGTTACCTGTTTCTTAAGTGGTGTGAAATATACAACACACGAAACTATGTTTTTAAATTTTCAAGTCATGTTTCAATTTATGCTATTATTTTAGATTTAACTTAAACAATGATTATGAAAAAAGTAACTTAAGTGAAATGTAAAATATCATTTTTTATTTATTGATCTTTAATTAACAAGTCAATTTTTTCTAATATATAACACATAAAACCTCATATAATATTCACCAAATGACAAACCTGAGTAAAAATCAAAGTCTCATCTATTTAGAAAGAGAAAAATTAACAAAATCAACGAGCCAAAATATAAACCCTATAAAATCAGAAGAGCTTATTAAAAGCACCAGATATGCATAAAAAACACAAAAATTAGATGAGATGGTTAAAAGCACAAAATATAAATATAAAACAATTGGAAGAGATGATTATAAATATCATGTACGAATAAAATAAAATAAAAAATATGAAGAAAAAAAACTAAGATAAATAAGATAGAGACTAGCTTTCTTCCAAAAAGGAACATCACTATATATAGCGTCGGACAGTTACTTACATGTGCTGCACTTATATGAAAGAGTAAACAGAAATCTAATTATACGTCTCTCTAACTTTTTTCTCTTTAATTTATATATCGTTTTTTTTATATTGAAACAGTCTATTGTTTCTTTTAATATATTTGTTGTTGATGATAAGAACAATTATAATATCTGACAGGTTTTTCCCCATCAGCCAAATTAGAAAACGCTCAACCCAGTTCGAAGAAGTATATATATGTATAAAAATTGAATGTACTTTAATTTAAAACTAATTATACTATTACTATTTAATAATATATATATATATATTATATTTTTCTAAAAAATAAAATCTACGACGTGAATTCTTCGTATATTAACTATATTCTAGATTTTAATTTACTTCTATACAATACGCTGGCTTATTTAACATGTATTTTTCCTTTTTTTTTTTCAACTCGACACGCTTTACGAAGTGTCTAACATTCGAATCGTGGACTCTTCGAACAACCTTCCCAGTCCACAAGTATCTTTGTCGGAGAGGTCGTGGAAATCCCCAAAACGTGTGAAATGATTCTACTTTCACTGTACAACCAAATAAATTATTGTAAAGTGGAAGTTGTATTTTTTTTGAAATGTAACGTGTGGGGTCTATATGCCAAAGAGCGTGCAATGGAAGAATATTTTTTCAATTTAAATTCACTGTTTTTTCCCTTTAGTTTCTTGAAGATGAAATTTGAGTTCTTTATAAAGTTTTCATGACAGTGAGGGTTTCTCTCATCCAAAAATGGAGGCTCTCAACCAAATTCTGAGATGGCAGAAGAAACCAAAGGTGAGACTTGTATGTCTTGCTTCATCTGTTGTTGGACTGGTCTGTTACGCACTCAGTTCCTCTTTCAATTATTTATTGGGAAAGTGGAGCTGGTGGAAGATGCTTCTTTATATCATCGTTTGTCTTGCCGTCTTGTTTGCACCGGCAAGGTCCGGCTCCACCTCTCTCCGGCTAGAAGCTCATTTGGCATTTTTGGTCCTAATAATGACTTCTGTTTATTCCTTTTGGTTTGATAACGCAGTGAAGGGTAAACCAGATGCATACAACCTCATCTCTTATGCTGCTTTTGCTACTATGTCGCTTGGCTTGTCAAATCTCACTCAATTTGGATTCCAGATCGATGTACTATATTTCTTCTGTGGAAGTCTATCAGTACAACTCATGAAGATCAAATGGTGGTTAGTCATTGTTGGAGGGGCTTTCAGTTATTCCCTCCTCCAGCTTCGCGACACTCAAGCGGAGAATTTTCAGCTTCCGGTCCAAAACCCAGTAATGATTCCATTTCATGATTCAGATTCAGATTCAGATTTTACTAAGAAGTTATATGCTCTGTAATCTTAGTTAACCATTCATAAATATTATATAAGATTTTAGAATTTATAATTCTTTTTTAATAAGAGAGATTTACTTTCATTCATAATAGATATAATAAAAAGAATTTCAATAGTATTTTTTTAATTTATCTCTTTTAGTTATGTTAAATATTAATCGGTCCAAATTTTTTTTAGATAATTAAATATTATCTAAAAAAAGTATTGATGATAATAAAGTTTAAATATATATTTGATTATTTATGCACATTGTGTAGTTAATATTATTTTAACAATATTTAAATTTATTTATAATAAAAATTATTTAAATTATTATAAAATATTTAAATGTGATTAATTGATTTTATATCATATAGTATTTTAATGTTCAAATTTGTTCATAATGAAAATTATTTAAATTATTATAAAATATTTAAATATGATTAATTGATTTTATATCATATTGTGTTTTAACATTCAAATTTGTTTATAATGGAAATTATTTAAATTATTATGAAGTATTTAAATGTGATTAATTGATTTTATATCATATTGTGTTTTAACGTTCAAATTTATTCACAATGGAAATTATTCAAATTATTGATGAGTATTTCAAATATAATTTCTATATGTTATTTTAAATTATTTTCGATACAAAATTAATCAAGTTTAATGCAGTATAAAAATTAAAGAAATATTGAGCTCTACACACTAGAAAATCAAGATTGATCTGTTCAAGCATCCCAACGACTAGTTTCTAAAAAGCTATATATAGATGAACAATTTCAAGTTGAAGTATAAGAAGCAAAAAGAGAAAAACGTCATATAATACATTGAAGAATTAAAGTATCTACTACTGAGTGTTTATTGTCAATATGCTATTGAGAGCATCTAGATTTTTGGGTTGTGTGAAACCATTGTGAAGTAAACCCTTGTGAGCTTTCATTGTTCTCTCTTCTTAAGAGTGTTTATTTCAATCTTGAGTGGTCTTGATCTCAGGGGGAGATTGGGACTGGTATAATCTGGAGAGGTTTATGTACTCGTTATAACCTGGAAAGGTTTGTGTACTCGTTATAACTTGGAGAGGTTTGTGTACTCGTTGTAACCATTTATGATATAGTGGAACCTCTTGAACGGTATGTTCAAGGGAGAACTGGACGTAGCCCAAGAGATTAGGGTGAACCAGTATAAAACTGCTTTATTTGTGCTTATATATTTTTGTCTTGGACAATCTTACTTGGTGATTTCTATTTATACTGAATTGAGTTTAGACTCCATTCAAGCCCCTTATGGAGTCAGTTGTTCCTACAATTGGTATTAGAGCTAACTTCAGGGGTTAGTTATTCAAAGGACTTGAGGCACGATCCTACAAGAACTCAATGGACGGAGATGAACTACATGTGGGTTAACCACCCTTGTTCAAGGTTCAAAATTATGAGCTTTGGAAGATGAAGATGATTGACTTCATCCAATATAACGGTATGGAGTTAATTAATATTATAAAAAAATGGCATACCTACATTGATTGATAAATTAGGAGAATTACTTTTTTTTGAATCTATGATAGTGGAAGAAAAACACATTTATTAAAATAACGCTAAAGCTAGGCACATTATAATATGTGCTTTATCCGAGGAAGAAATGTCAAAGGTGCATGCCATGGTCAGTGCTAAGGAGATGTGGGATACACTTGCTCTCACATGTAAAGGTTTAAAAGAGGTAAAAAGAAATAATTTGACTATGCTTAAACGTCAATATGAAATGTTTGCTATAGAGGATCATGAATTTATACAATCTATGGTTTCTCATTTGCAAGTTATCTAAATAGTCTAAGATCTTTGGGGTCAACTGTTAGTTAATATGAAATCAATGATAAAATTCTGAGAATTTTACTTGTTAAGTGGAGAGCCCAAGAAACTGCTATCAAAACTTCTAAAGATCTTGAGGTCATACCCTTGGAGGAATTGGTAGGTATTCTTATTATATATGAGCAGGTCTTGCAGAATGATACAAATAATGTTTCTAAAGAAAAGAATATTGTGTTTAAGATCTCACACAAAGATAAGAAAAAGGTACCATCCAAAGCTTCTGAAGATATAGACAACACATCAAATAATACAGAGTCTGATGATGAGATCTTCATCCTCACCAACAATATCAAAAGGATGTTGAGAAAAAAAAAGCAAGAGAAAGGAAAGAAGGTTCAGGACTAAAGATCATGTACTCGTTATAACATGGAGAGATTTATGTACTCGTTGTAACCATTTATGATATAGTGGAATCTCTTGAACGGTTTGTTCAAAGGAGAACTGGACGTAGCCCAAGAGATTAGGGTGAACCAATATAAAACTGCTTCATCTGTGTTTATATATTCTTGATGGTACAATCTTGCTTGGTGATTTCTATTTATACTGAATTTAGTTCAGGCTCCATTCAACCCCCTTTTGGAGCCAGTTGTTCCTACAAGTTACTTTTCTTTCTCACACATTTTCTCTTGATGGTCAACAATAGAGAACCCTCACATTTTTGTAACAAATGTCCATGATGTTAATTATTATATCAGTTATTTATAAAGTAAGTAGCATCCTATAATTATCAATAGGTCCTTCTATTTTGTTAAATCATATTCAAGCTCATAATTATATTTCACATGAGTCACATTATGGAATATATTTTTTAGTTTTGAACATTCTCCCACTTGAATCATGTGGTGTTATAATACTTCATGATTTAATAAATTACATAAATCATAATGTGCATTAAAGGACCTTTAATAAATTGGTTTCATCATTCGTCATACTTAAAGATACACGAATAATAACAGTCATGGTTGTTACATTTTATTCAATCAACACATTTTCTTCCATGTACTATTGTATCATCCTTTTCCTTAGTATGACTTCATAATGAAAAATTCATAATGGGTTCAAACGTAATGTCATATTTCATCACCAATAATATATGTTTTTTACATCTTAATTATAATTTGCATGATCCAGAAAACATATATCTCAAAAACTTGCACAATAATGAGTTCAAAGCGTCAATAGGTATTAATAACAACATACACCATTCAACATTTACTAATACACATAATACTCATATTCTCTACATGGCCAATAAATACTTTGGGTGGTAACCCTTTTGTTAAAAGCTCAGCAACCATAAGATCTGTGCTAACATGTTTCATTGACACTCTATGTTTATGAACTTCTTCTTTAACGACAAATTATTTCAACTCTATATGTTTAATACCTTTAGAATACTTGTCATTTTTTAGAAAAGAATACTGTAGTAGAATAATCACAACAAATTTTCAATGAGTTGGCAATACTGTCAACTACTCCAAATCCTGGAATAAAATTCTACAGCCAATTAGTCTGAATTGTGACTTAAAGTATGTCATAAATTCAACTTTCATGATGGATGCAACAATGACTAACTGCTTCGCACTTTTCTATGAAATCACTCCTCTGACTAACAAATAACCAAATGTAAACTTTCTAGTATCCATACAACTAACAAAATCTGAATCTTTGTATCAATCACCTTAAGGTGATCAAACCTTTTATAAGTAAACATGTGATTCTTTGTTCCTAGCAAGTATCTTAAGACTTTCTTTGCACCAAGCATACTAACTGCAAAACTAATATCTGGCCTCGTACATGTTTGAGCATACATCAAACTTCCAACAATTGATGCATAAGGGGTATTCTCCATTCAATTCCGTTCCAAATCATTCTTTGGACATTGCATAAGATTAAATTTGTCTCCTTTTGTATTGGAATGGGAGATGTTGAACATTTTATCCAATCCGAACCTCTCTAAAATTTTATTAATATATGTTTTCTGAGACAAAACAATCCTTGTGATCTATCACGAAATATTTCTATTTCTATCACATAGTATGGCTTACCCATATACACTACACGAACAAAGCGATTTAAATATCAATATTTAGCTATCAAATGAAATGGTTGCTAATTGTGACCAAAATAGTCACCAAATTAAATTTTGGTTGCCAAATAACTACAAAATGGAAGTAATGATTGAATTTAGTGACCAATTAAGTCAAATAATTGGTATCTAACATTAGATACCAAATTTTTAGTGACCTTGCCATTAGATTCTAAATTGGTATCTAATTAAGTTAGAGATTAATTTAGAATCTAATGACATAGGTCACTAAAATCTTGGTAGTTAATGTTAGATACCAATTATTTGACTTAATTGGTCACTAAATTCAATCATTACTTCTATTTTGTAGTTATTTAGCTACCAAACTCTAATATGGTGACTATTTTGGTTATAATTAGTAACAATTTCATTTGGTAGCTAAAAACTGGTCTTTGAACAACCTTTTTCTTGTAGTGATATTTCATTTCAAAGTTATTGGAGAGACACTTCTCAGTCTCACTTAACAGACCAAGATCATTAGTTGCAAGCAATATCATTAACATACAGAATCGAAAATATAAACTTGCTCCCACTGACCTTCAGATATATACATCAATTAACAATGTTTTCCTTAAATCCAAATGATGTGCAAATTGTTTGAGTGTGGTAGCGGAAGAAGTGAGCGACTAAGGAACTTCAGAGGTGGGAGAAACCGAAATAAGGAAAGTGTGGAGTGCAATCATTAAAGGCAACCGTTTATGTAGAGAAGAAAGATTTGGCGGTTTAGGTCGACCATGTCCGTCGATTTAAGGAAAGAAGAAGTGAAGGAGAACATTGACGTCTCTATCACAAAAACAAAGTCGCGTAGTTACCCTGTTAGAGATGAAACTATGTGGCTGTGAATGAAATCAATTTTCCAATCCTAAATTCAATTTGAAACCATCCATGTCATGCTAAAATACAGTCAGTGCAATGTTCTTTTTTTCTACCTCACCGTCACGTGTGATTGTCATTTGGATATAATTGCATGTGACGGTGTTAACATATAAGCACTCCTTACAAATAAATTTAATTCAGACTTTTTTACCTCCAATATTTTTCAAAACCTTTTTTCTAAATTTAAAAATCCTAATTTAAAAATTTTAGAATAAATAAATAAAAGGTAGTATTTAGTAATGTTTACAAATTGATATAAATTATTTTATCAACTACTTTTTTTTTATAAAACATATAATTTAATTATTTTTATCAATATATTTTTATATTTTATTTTATATTTTAGTTTGTATGCAAACTTCTTATACTTAATTATAGATTTTAATATGATGATTTGATTTAGATTTAATATTTATTTTGAATATTAAAATTCAAACTTAACCTGTAACATTAATTTGATCCAGCATTTTTCAAACCAAAAAACGTAGTGGCTGACCCAATTTGAACCGGAAACCGGTCCGGTTTGTGAATTGTCTTTGGTTCGATTATTCTGGGATTCGGTTCGGTAGTTTTTCGCCTTTACAAATTGTAGCTTAGTGCTTAACGATGGGGAAGAGAGAGGATGGGCACCACTACCCTGATGAGATGCTCCCACGCCAACGCGCTCTTCAGAGCTGTCAAAGCCAAACCCCGCAATTTTTCTCTGCCAGTTTCTTCAATGCCCATCAACAAAGGTAAGTAAAGTTACCTCCTTTCACTCATTCATCGTTTCCTTGATCATTTCCAAATGGGATGTTTGTTCTACCTCCAAAAATTATGCAACATATGATGTAGTTTTGATGTTATTGTTATATGGTGATGCTGAATTTAAAGGTACGGGTGGGAAGAAGGCATATGATGCATTGTTGTTGGATGCTGGAGGCACCCTTTTGCAACTGGCAAAGCCAGTTGAGGTCACTTATGCTGATATTGGATCCAAATATGGTGTGCTTCTTGCCCTTTTGTTGTAATCTCTCTACTGGAATGACACTAGTGTTTTTGGAGGGTCCAAATAGATGTTTTCTCCAAAGAGAAGTATCACTAACACACCCCTTTTAATTGGAAACTACAAAATCATGAGTTGAATTTATTAAATGAGAAATGAGATTGTGATTTCCAATCAATTTCAGCCAATGGTAAAGAACGTGTTTGAAAGATGTGTTAAAAACATTTCTCTTCCTCATGATATATGTTCTCTTATTGTAAGGTTCTCAGTTAATATTATCAACTTTTTCCATCTATGTCTAAGATGTTTAGCAGTTTGAATATACACGCTTGTGATGACTATCTTCAGGTGTGACTGTGGATCCAGCTAAGATAAAGCAAGGATTTAAGAGAGCATTTGCTGCTCCATGGCCTGAAAAGCTGCGCTATCAGGTTTGTGTCCTACCTTTGTTAATTTTTCTTTTAATGTTTTGTGTGATTGCCTAGTAAGTCTTGATGTCTTTCTGTTCTGCATCATTGTTTCCAATCACTCTCTTTTGGTCTTTCTCAAGCTATTGCACTTTAACTCTAGAACAATGGTGTTTAGAAAATGTTGTTAGCAAAATTAACTGTTCTGGCATGCTCACTGTTGTCTGCAAGGGAAAGAAAGAGAAAAATGTTGTAAGTTAACAGGATTGACATACTTGCTCGACTAGGATGTCACTTGGAAACCAACTTTAGGTTGTAGCCATTACAGGATATTGATTCCAGTTTGCTTTTCCATTTATTTACCTATTTACCGATAAGATGTTTAATTTCTTTCAGCAAGACATGCAAACTGAAAACCATCTAATTTGCAAATGGAAACTTCACTGCAGGGAGATGGGAGGCCATTCTGGAAACTTGTAGTTTCTGAAGCCACTGGTTGTGGAGATGATGACTATTTTGAGGAAGTTTATGAGGTAGCCTTTCTTAGCAGCAGACTGTTTTATTTGTCATTACCTCATTTGTAATTTATGATGATTCTAGCTGTGAAACAATTTAATCTTTTTGAAAAAAAAAATTATAGGTTTTTGGAACAATTTAATCTTTTTGAAAACAATTTAATCCTTTATTTTTCACCTAATCATTTGAAATATGACCACATTATGATCTATAGGTTTTGACGTTGTAGTTTCTGGTCTTTCTTCTTCTTGTTTCTAGATATTATTGCTTACTTAACCAGGAAAAGTAGATTGGCCGGAGAGTGTTTTAAAAGTTACGTGATTTGTGTTCAAAGTAATAATATCAGCCACATTTGTGTCTGAACTTCTAGTGTTGTTTTGTTTTTGTCAGTACTATGCAAGAGGGGATGCGTGGCATCTTCCAGATGGAGCTCATGAAGCAATTACTCTTCTGAAGGATGCTGGAGGTAACAATTATTTCTTGTTATCTGGAAAAAGTAACATTGTTAACAACTAAAACGTTATCATTTACTACTTACTTTGAAGTTGGTCTTACTAACGTGACAAGCAGTACGCAGTTAAGATGGCTGTTGTATCCAATTTTGACAACCGCTTAAGGAAGCTACTGAAGGATCTTAATGTCTTAAATCTGTGAGTATCGATCATTTCTTCAATGTGCTGTTACTTAGCTATATAGCAATTTTGAACATCTTTTTTCGAGGAGGTGACTATGATTGCTTGTTGAACCTTAGTTTGAAGAAATTTCACAAATTCTGATGCATACATAGCTTTCAATGTATCGTTTCTGGTTTGCACCTCAGATTTGATGCTGTCATTATATCATCAGAGGTCGGATATGAAAAACCAGATTCAAGAATATTCCAAGCTGCCCTAGGTATAATTGATTATTAGTTTTACTTTAATAAAAATTCGATTTTGCATTACCCTTCCTTCTCCCCAGCATTCCTCACTATCATTAGCATAAATAAAAGAACAGTTACTTGTTTACAAGGCATAGTATCTTCTTTGTAATCTGCTTTTGATTTTCATGTGGAACATGGTTGAAGTTCATCTAACAAATCCTTAGACTTAAGAGGGTCTTGTTAAAAATTGCAGTGCTAAATGAATCACACATAAATTGACTGTTTATTTATGTATATGACTTTAATCATTTTCACCTCATTAACTGTAAACAAGACATCAGAAAAATCATTTCTTAGATTGCAGCAAACTATGTTTTTCTATTGGAATTAGAGGGGAGAAAATGACACTATTCATGCTGCCCTTTGTTGTTGCAATAATGCTAAATTGACTCTGGTTGCCAATGTTTTCTGTTTCCTAGATCAAGTAAATGTGGAGGCTTGCAAAGCCTTACACATTGGAGATGATCAGAAGGCAGATAAACTGGGGGCCAATGATGTGGGGATTGATTGCTGGTAAGAGCTTTTTGTCTTAAGTAAAATCCCTTGTTCATGATATTCTTTTTTGTTCAATTTTAAATTGATTTTTATATCTCAATGATTCAAGTTTATTTGTCAAACTAGGTTATGGGGTGTCGATGTGAAGACATTCTCTGATATACATAATCGCATTCTCAATTCAGAGGCATAACTGATGTGGCTTGTAACTGTGATTTGTTCATACTAATGGCTAGCATTTCATTAAGTGGATAATCATACTTATCAATTTTTAATGCATGATGCAAAAAACTTGATATGATGATGACCTTGGTTGCCAAGTTTTGCTAAATACCAAGAATGATGTTATCTGTTTCAATTTTGTCTTCCAGATTTACCTCACAAATACCATCCCTTGTGAAAGGGTGTAAAGAGAAGAGGATTCAAGTTTCTGATTTTCACCTAAATACTTTGCAAATTACAAAGTGAAGCAACTCTTTACTTTCATAGATTATGCCTAGAAACCGTGTGTGTATGTTTATTAATTATTATAAAATATTACTTTGTTTTATTTATCATATTATCCGTTATTTATGTATAAAATGATAAAAATAATATATTTTATTTAATTTTGATAATTTCTTATACTATGATTAAAAATAGGTTTATGCAACAGCTTTAGGTTTTTTAAAAAAATACTTTTGTTTAGCTTGTTTCCTATTAATTGATAGTTTTCATGCCTTTTTTTTTGGAATGGAATACCGTACTAATTAAAAAAATACTATAAGACACAACTTTGATTGATATTTTAATAATTTTAGATAAAAATAAAATTGATTTAGTTTAAAAATAAAAACAAAAAACGATAAAAAGAACGTAGTAAAAATAAGTATCTATAATGGAAAATAAGTTACCTTCCAATTCTAAGCCAACTTAATTTAAAAATCGAAAACCAAATTGAAAAACAAACAATAAAATGTCGTGTGATTCTGTTTGTTTTTTTTATCTAAACCACAGCACTTTGGTTAGGTTATGGGTAAAGAATTGACTCAAATCAAGCCAAACACGTATAATCATTGTTTTCAAGTTATTCTTTATTGGAAACTAACTATTACTTGAATTTGATGTCAGTGTTATTCTGTTATAGTTGACTTTTTAATTAATATAGAATAAACTTAATTAATAGTGTAACCCCACTAAATTCTTATGGATTTGTAATTGTAATGTTTGAGAAAAATTAAATATGTAATATTTTTCTTTGAGTAGGGATCCAATTACTACAAAAGTAAGAGGAAGGACTTCCTCTTGATCTTAGTCTTCCATCTTACTTTAAATGGACTATTCAAATTAGTTAGATAATAAATGTATTGATTCTTTTTTTTGAAAATCATTAATATCTTTGTGCAAATTCTCTCTTTTCTCTTCATTAATATATATTTAATAATTATTTCGATATAAAAAATAATAGCATGAAAATCTTCCTTACTCATAATCCACACAAAAAATTATTTTTACAAAAGATCTTATTATATATATATATATATATATATATATATATATATATATAAAATAGATATAGTGATATTATAATTATTTTAAAATTTAATTATAATAATATTATAATTAAATACTTTTGAATGTACCTATTTATAAGATTGACATTATAATAGATACTATTTATAATAATTAAATGTAAAAATTCAATACAATATTACAATTTTATTAAAATTATTAACTTCTGCTTATTTATATTTTAATAATATAAAATTTATTTTTGTAATAATATAAATTTTAATTATTTAATATATTAATTTTTGTTATAGATAGTTATATAATAAATAAATAAAAAATATTTACACCATTAGTTTTTAATGCATAATGTTAATTTCTATTCAGCATGTAATCTAAATAATATAACTATATTTAATATTTATTTAAAAAGTAATTTTAATCAAAATAAACTTTATTATTTTTTATAACATCAAAATTATAACAGAAATATATTTCATTTTTTTATTTATTCTTATTGAATAGGAATATATTTAATTTTTTATTTATTTTAATTGATATTATAAATTATTACTATTTTTATTGTTATTTTTATATCTAATAAATATAACATTTTTATTCATAGTTTTTTCTGTAAAAGAGTATTATACTTGTAAAATAATTAAGTATAAAATTTATATAAATATATGTTTCTGGAGTGGGTCATCAGTGAACGAGGTTAGGTTAGGTTTATGTATACGAGTGTTTAGGTGTTTGGGACATATGGACACCTATGTGAGTGTGATAGTTAACTGCTTCTTCATGCACCTTGATACTTTATTCTTACACCTCTATAAGCAAAATAAAAATATCATTTTATCCTATTAATTTTATTAATTTTTTCAGCTCCCTCTCTTCTTCACCTTTTTAAATTTCGGATAATACAATTTAGAATATAAAAAATAATATTTTAAATTATATAAAAAAATTAAAATATTTTTTTTAAATTATATAATTTAAAATAAAAAAAATTGTATTTCAAATCTGTAATAATAAAATTTTTGTATTTTGAATTACCCATTTCAAAATACAAATTTTAAAAGATATTTTGATAATTTTATAATTAAGGAGGTGCAGGAAGAAACTGTCTTGATAGTTTGACATCCAAGCACAGGCCTCTTGGGCTATTATATAAATGTGGAGGCATTCTTCCTCCACTTCCATGAGTTTTTTCTCCCCTTCATATATTTTAAAATATCAAAAATATTTTTTTTTAATTATACAATTTATAATATAAATTATAGAATTTAAAATATAATTTTTCAATATAATTCAGACTACATAATATGAAATATATTTTTTTATCTGGATGGTATAATTTAAAATACAAATTTATTTTATATTTTTAATATAATTTAAAATATTTAAAATATTTTTTTATATTTCAGATTATACAGTCTAAAATATATTTTTTTTAATTTTAGATGATGTAATTCAGAAATTAAAAAAAAAAATTAGAAGATGTAAGATTTATTTAATTTTTTTTCATTAAAATTCTTTTTTGGTTGAGTTTAATGGGCTTATGGATCAACCTGGCTCATGATGTTTTCAATCCCAAGAGTCGGATCATATTTCATGAATTGCATGGAAAATTGCACAAAATGGTCAAGGTGGAGGGGGATTTAGAGGTGGAGAGGATGAAATTTTGAAATGCTTAACCTATTAATACAACTTCACAACTTGAATACAATTATTAATTTTTATTGATGAGTTTTTTCACAACAATGAAAGTTTGAAAAGGAAAATGAATGTGTCTCTCACATCTAATAATGACATTGGAATTCTTAATAAGAAGAACAAGTTACCAGTGAAAGGGAGTGAAATAAGGGAGGAGTACCAACAAAGTTAATCTTAAATGACTCATTTACATAAAAAATTTATTTAAGAACATATCCATTAATGTCTCAATCTTTTAGGAAAGAAATTCAGTATATACTCCAAAAAAAACCCTCAAAAAACTTAGACATAATTCAGTACTATGCAAGTGAAACAAACTTGTTCCTTGGATATCATTCATCCCTTAACTACTATTAAAATTTACTCTAAAGCTGCAAACATAAATAATATTAATGACTTGTTTAGATCAATATTTCAGGATCAAATAACATATATATAACATAGTTCTAATTAAGTTGTACTACACTTTAATTTGAAAATGGAAAATTCATTACATTTATAACCTTAAATAAAGGCGTGTTCACCCTAAAAAAAATTAAGACTACAATCCTTTACATCGGGAGAATATCAACCTTTGAATTAAAGTTGTGATGATAAAATAACTCAAAAAAGCACAAGTTTAAGAATTTCCAAACACTGGATCAGAACTTTCAATTAAATTCTAAACTGCAGAGGATGTGTTTCCATTTGCATAAGTTTTCCCACCATGAAGCATTCTTCTTGGAAAAGCCAGACAAATCCTTTCTGATGGCATCATACACATTCATTAATCCATTCTAGCTAGGTGAAAACACAATTTCAATTGCTTTTTCTTTATGCCAGATTATCAACTAGCTTCTACAAATTCAAAATTATTCTTAGTGACTCAATTAATCACCATTACTTTTCAATATCAAATATTGCTTCCAATGGAATTTAGCTTGATGCCACCTCCTCCAGCATGAATCATTCTTTTACCGAAAGTCAAATTCATTCTGATGACTTCAACGCCAACAAACTGCTGACTGATACATAAGACTTCACTTGAAATACAAGGGTTGAGCTGTAATATTGACATAATAACAGAGCTCATTTTCCTTCTATTTTGAGACACAGGAAAAGGCTTGAAAATCAACATGCCGTATATTGCCATAATTCTATCCTCTCTCTGCAACAAAACCAGAATAAAAGAAATATTCTGCTCAACAACTGATCAATACAAAAGTAAGTACATACACACAATCTGATGGAATCTTTCTATCTTCTATTATGATCAACCAAGGTCTAATAACTTTCAGACACTAAGAAACTATGCAAAGATAAGCAAAAACAAGTGGAAGGCAAAAGGGCATATAGGATATGAATTTTGTATTGATGCAAAGCACATGAACTGTGGTAACATCCGGGATCACCATCCATTTCTACACAGACCTAACAAAAAGTTAAATTCAAAGCCCAATCTGGAAAAGTGAGGCTTGCAATATCACAACAAGATTTTTTTTTTTCTTTTACAAGAGGAAAAGCAAATCAAAAAGCACCTTGACAAAAACCTAAACTCTCAAAACCCTCAACCATGGGTATTAACAGCTTCCCACAACAAATTCTTAGGGGCAGAGTTGCTCAGGTCCCTGGCCTGAAGGGCAGCTGTCCTTAGGGTCCTAATTGTCCACTGATTGGCCTCCCAAAAGGACAAACTCCTATAGGGCAAATTATGCTTCTTGCAAAGGTCAATAACCAAAGGTGAAATCTTCCTCAATTGACACCTAGGTAGCCTTGGAAACAAATGATGCTCAAGCTGAAACTGCAGGCCACCAAAGAACCAATCCATCCAAGAGGCGCAAGATATATCCAATGTCCCACTTGTCTGCTTCTCAAACCAGTCATTTCCACTAGGTGGCCCAACATATACATTAGCAGCAAAGTGGTTCAAGCAGAACTGAATATGCTGAATGGAACAAACAGTGAAGCTACTAAGAACAAACATAACCCTCTCAGGCCAATTTGGAAGGCAAGAAACCAAAAGAGGGAACCAAGTCCAGAACACAAGGATCCCCATTAGGTTCAAGGCTCTATCCTGCACTTTGCGTTTAGAAAACAAGAGCAGAATCGTCTGCAGATACAAGTTGACCCTGGCAACGCACATGACCGGGTAAAAAGTAAAGTGCTGGTAACAGATCAAGAACCTGGCAAGGAAATCAAACTCCAACTTCCTCCCATAGAAACGAGAAGTTATGGAATTGAAGAAGCGCGAGGACACGGCGAAAACCGGCATGTGCTGCAGATCAGGGTCATGGTCAAGGCTGTTGCAGGCAATGTGGTGAGCATTGTGAGTCCACTTCCACCAAGCAATGCTTATCCCAGTCAAGCAGTTCCCCGAGAGGATCTGAGCAACCTTGTTGTAACCATTGTTTGTCATAACCACATAATGGCCAGAATCATGGCCAACATAAGCACTCTGCATCCAGAGAAGCCCTAGCAGCATGCCTGAGCCCAAATGAGCCCACACACTAGTGCACCACAACACACCATATAGCACAATGAGGAACATAGCAGCAACGGCTGCAAGAGTGTAAGATGTGATGTGCCCTTTGGTGTCAAAGAGACCCATTTTGGAAAACTCAGATGCAAGCTTTCTGTAGTCCCTGGACACCTCAGAGACCTTGAAATCACTGAGGTAGTAGCCAGTGAAGAATCTTTCAAGGTGTGACCATGCTGTGCCAGGATGATAAGCTATGAATGCATCTGTGACATCCTGGCCAGCAAGGTTCAGAATGGGAACATCACCACCAGGGTGCTCCTTCACCCAATCAGACACATTGTAGACCTTACCCTGAATGGAGATCCACAAATCTCCCACCTTGTTGTGACCCTTCAGTTCCTCAGAGGTCATGAACTTCTTCTCACCCTCCATGCTTGTGTTGGACCAACAAAAACAATACAAATCAAACACAATGAGAGCAAAAAGAAGAAGATAATAATGATGGATGGACGAGATAACAACAACAATGGGGTATCTGGTTCTTCTGCAATGCAAACAAATCTAGATCGAAGAATCCCCTTTTACTGCAATGGAAAGGGATTTCAATTTGATCTGGTCGAGGATCTAATACCCCTTTCCCCTCTCTCTTTCTCTCTCTCTCTCTAAAGCTTTTTCTTCTGTGTCGTTCTTTTTTTATTTTGCTCTGGCAATTTGAATCTTTTAAGGTGCCACCAGCACGTTACAGCGCAAAAAAAAAAGGGTTTTTTTAATATATATTTATACCACTTAAATAAAATAAACAGTTCTGTCGAATATCACGCACGTTGTATTCACAAACATAGACATTCATTTTAATCATAAAATACCATTTTTTATAATATTTATGGTAATCTTCTTCATAGTTATTTAAAAATCATTTTAACTGACTAATAATATAAAATATATTATACTTATGACATATACTTATTAAACTTAAAAAAAACTTCAAGAAACAAACATTCAAAATTTTGTTTTCTTTCATATTCTTCTCTAATTCAAATTTGTTAAATTACTCATTTGCTCTGTATATTTAAGGAATTGTTTTTAAAGTTTCTATATTTAGAAGGCATCAGTTGTAGTTTATATATATATATTTTTTCTATTAAAACTAAAATATAATCAAATGTAATTTTTTTAAGAAATGTTCATGATTATGTGATATAGGGTGAACTTTAAAATTTAGATTTGGATATTATATAAAACCATAAATTTTAAGAATAAAAAAAAATATCAATGGCATAATAAATTAATATTTAATTACAATAATTAAATTATTTTTTTATTAAAGTATAAATAAAAAAATTACAAATTATAAATCCTATAAGGTCTCTCCTTAATCAAAACTTGATTTCTTATAAAAACCATTACATTGTGTGTATATATTAAAGACCAACCTTTTTTAACCTAAATAATAGGATGACTAATTAAATAATTCAAGCTTTAATTCTTTTTCTCTTCTATTTATTTTCTTTCTCTCGTTTCTATTTATTTTTCTTTCCACCTACTAAATAATTAGTGGAAGCACAACTGTGATAGTCCCTTTGTTTATATTTTTTTTATGCTAACACAAAAAATCAATATAATTAAAAAAATTAATTATCATAATAATTATTGAAATAAAAAGTAAAAAAAAAAACAATCATTACCCATTATGAGAAAGCTGGTTAATGGAAACAAAAGTTATACAAATGATGAAAATAGGAAAATGTATTTGAAAGAAAGGGTTATCGAAACCAATATTTATTATTAGTTGTTGTACATATAGATATCAACAAATTTGACTGGGTGAAAAGAAAATAAGAACCGAAAGAAAAAACAGATAATGTATTTTTTGTTGGGTTGCAAAAATAAAATGCAAAGGATGAAAAAGTTGATTGAGAAATGAAAATGAGTTTTTTTTTTGTTTTACCTTTTTAAATTCAAGTTTCAGTTTTTTATATGAGTTTATGTCTGTCCAGCCAAACAGATCATCCCACTTGCTGGGATGGGAAAATGATGGGCATGACATAATGATAAATTATGGAATAAGATGAAAAGAAAAAGAAAAATAAGGAGAATGGGTATTTGTTTGAAGAGATAGAATTTGAGGAAAAAGCAGAGCAAAACCACCTCGTTAAGGAGTCGAAAAGGTGTGGCTGTAACGTGTTGGTTGCAGACACCTGAATGCAAATGGAAGTGGGAGAAACTATGTTATGTATGAAGTTGTTGCTTTGCTGGATTTCATGGTCCCTCTTTCTTCAACGGCTGTTATGGACTTGGTTTTAGGGTTTTCTGAATTGGTGGGACCTACACAAGATATTATGGGAAACCACGAACGCTGTTTTGATTCACGTTCACAGTCTTCTCAGCAAGTTCAAAGTTTCATTTTCTTAAAGAAAAAATTAAATATATAATTAGTAAGTTTAATTTGGTTGACGTGTATGTAATGCATTTTCAACCAGATATCAAATAATTAAAACAGAAGCAGTTAATATTGATAATAAGTTCAGTTATTTTTTTATACTAAGATGAATATTGATAATAAGTTCAGTTATTTTTTTATACTAAGATCATCATCTTAACGTATAATAATTTCAGTGTTAAATTTTCTCTGTCGCTAAATAGTGTATCATGAGTATAACTTTGCTTAGTTGAAGTCGTCACTACTTAAAATATATATATATATATATATATATATATATATATATATATATATATTATTATATTTTAAAAAAAAAAATTATACTATTTTGATGAAAAACGTAGAAAAGAATGTTCCCGAAGAAGTTTTCTTAACTAGAAACATCTGTCTTATTAATATTTCATAGTATGATTATAAAAAGATAATTTTATTTTATAGTATGCATATAATAAAATTAAGAGTAAGTGCAAATATTGATGACTTGACAGAATCGAATGATTACATGTATATGAACTGGCTTAATACGTTTTGACGAATAAAAATAAATTGAGAACTTCTTATTTGAAAAAAAAAAAGTAATCATGTGCTTAATTAACGTATTATAAATAGTGTGAGAGAATTAAAATATACCAATTGAATAAAATACTAAAACACATTTTCCTTCCTAATAAACAAGTAAATAGGCAGGCGTGAAACGGTTGCCAAAATATATATTAGAGCTCATTTTCATAAAATATGGTTATCAGAATATTATAAAATTAAGAGAAAATTTATATATATATATATATATATATATATATATATATATATATATATATATATATATATATATATATATATATTCATGCATATATATTATAAAAACTGGTATTGTATAATAACGAAGATAATAAAAGGAACTATTTGTAACGAATAAAAAAAAACATACGTTGGCTAATTACGTTTGGCTAACTACAAATTAGTGAAAGAATCGAGATGTGGCAATGAGGTATCCAAGGACCTAAGACTTTGTCTCACTTGCTTCATGAGGGAAGTTCGAATAAATTGATAAAAATAAGGATAAAATGTTGCTTCTCAGCATTATTCTCGTATTGTATTATGTTATGTCCTATACATAATCTTTGTGGATAGCAGGAAATTATGTTTGTAACGTAAAGCATACACAGTCGTGTATATGAATAGAGAGACATGCTATAGAATAATAAGAATAAATTAAGAATAGTGTCATAAATAAATAGTAGAGAGAGATATATTAAGTTAGTTAAATGTGCAATTTTAAATTTTAAAAGTTTTACTTTAATAATTTAGAATGTCTCAATTAGATTAAATGGTCAAATTTTTGAACTTAATAAACTCAACTTTAATCATCCTAATTTATCCTATGTATCTAAATGCTTCAAATGTAAGATTATAACAGGATAGTTTGTGGAGTTATTTTATTTTCATTACCTCCGTTGCTTGATAACTTGTGGGTTATAATTATTGTATTTTTTAAAAAAAGAATTGGTTTATTGAACAACTTATAGGTATTGCTTAATTTTTTGGATAATGGATAGAATATTCTTTTAGAGATAGTGATGTCGTATTATACATACATGTGTTAGAGATTTCAATCATAAAGGTAAAAATTCAACATATTAGTTATATAACTATGAATTATGTAAGTATTTTTTCACTTTATTTAAAATTAGTTTTGTAATCTATATAATAATTAATCATTATGTCTCTTGCATGTATATGTTGGAAGTAAGTGTTAACAAGAAATAACATGAGATATACGAATTTTTAAAATCTGCTCTCATTACTCCAACAAAAAATAAAAAACTTAAAATACAAACATACATCAACAACACTTAGTGAATATAAGAAATCTATATATTTTGCATCATAGGTCTTTGAGTAAGTATAACCTTTTTTTCAATATTTTTTTTCTACTCAATTACAATTATTACAATTTGCATGTTTGAATGTAGGTTTCATTGTAATCACTTGTCATATTTGTTATTGATAACATTTGATTTTGTTATTTACATAAGAAGTCTCATGTGTACTTGAGAGAAATAGGGGATGAATAAGTAATTTACACATCTATTTACATAAAGTTGTTGTCTTGTGGCCTAATCTATATTTGTATGTTATTAGTACTTACATTGAATACAACATTATAAGCAATGGGACAATGGCAACATGAATGCAACGTAAGGTATCTTTATTAATTTTATTTTGTGCATTTTTGTTTGTCGTTTAACTTTAACTATATATGTATATTTTGAGTTCTAATGTAATAGACAAACCACTGAATCTAAGTAAGGATATCATGTAATGTAATGGATAACAATAATTATGCAAGTAGGAATTGAAAGAGGTTAGCATCAAGTAAAAAAATGTAACATTCAAAATGATACAATTATATTAACTATTTATTATTTATATAATTATTTGAACTTGTGTGTACATGTTATAATTTTTTAATCAATTACAACCATTTGATATCAAAGTCATGGATACATTAAGAACACTTGAGCTACATATTTTATTTTATTAACCTTTTTAACATCCTAAGATAGTTGAGAGTATACATTCTAATAATACACTTTTGATTCATTGTGGTAGATTAAATTTTAATGATGATTTTCTCTTGTATGATATGATTTTAAAATTGTACGACTTTATGATTATATTTAAATTTATATTGTGTATAATTATATGTTGGAATTCATATATATGAAAATATATTAAACTAAATTTTCAGGTATTATGGATAATTGGTAATGAATGTTTGTAAGTTTAAGGATAAGGCAAACTATAAAACAAATGAAACATTAAAAAAATGTCACATAAAATAACAATTATGGTACAAATTATCTTCTTATTACCTAACTTCCATGAATTTCTAACAAGAAGTCTCATCTACTCCGCATTAATTTTATGGTTCAAAGGTATATATTACATTTGAAATATAGAAAGATGGTTTGAAACTATCATCAATATGTTTGACTTTTAATGACAACCTAAACATTAATTCAGATGTTATTTTTGTACACCCATTATAACCATTTTGATCATTGATGATTAGAGTATTGTGTTCATTTATTTAATAAGTTAATATGTTTAATATAACATATTTTTTTAAATAACTATTAAATAACTATAGTTATTTATCCATGTTATAAAATAATTGTTAAAAAATTTTATGTTTTAAGATTAAATTCTTATTTTAAAAATATTTTGTATTCTAAATAGATAAGTATAAGTATTAAACACAAAGTAGTTTTTAAGAAATATTATAATCAAATGAAAACAATAATAATTATAAAAAAATATTATAAATTTATAATATATTTAAAATAATAATAAAAATAAAATTGTAAAAATAATAATAATAAATAATATAAAAAAATTAAAATAACATATATAAAAAAATTAAAATAAAATTTCAAAAAGGAAATTAAAAGCTTATTTCTTCCTCAAAGGAATCTGATACACAACTTCTTACCTTGGTGTGCTTATTCTAGTAATTAATTTGAATGAGAATTTATGAGTATTCATTATTGTAGTCCATACTCAGGATGAAAAAATTGGGAGTAATTGATGAGTGTGAGTATGAATAACTGAAAATCTTTACCACTGTAAATAAAAGATTATGCCTATGTAAAGGAACTTTTTGTTCTTTGGAAAAGTCTCATTTGATTTATTAGGAATAATATAAAGTAAACTTAGAGAAGGGATTCAATTTTTTCAACGAATTTAAAACAAAATCTAGACAAGATCCGTTTCTTTAAGGCTTTTAATAAAGTTAAAAATGTATGACAATGTTATTTGTATTTTTTGTAGAAATTTTACATAAAACCTGACGCATGCTCGTAAAAGATTTTTATAGCAATATAAAATATATTACGTATTTTTCTGTATAGTATTATTATGTTTATTTTTATAATAATTATTTAAAAAAAAATATTTACCATAATTTCTGGTTTAGAGATAGTTCAATTTTTGTACGCTAATAATACATGAAATTAAACTCAAATATAATGTAATTTTTGCAAAGTTATCAATATAAAAATATTCGAACATTGAAACAACTATAATTATATTTTTTTGGAAAGCTATTTAAAGTAAGTTTTTAAAATAATAAGCAAATTAACTTAAAAAAAATTAGCAAAAATTAAGCATGTATTTCTTTTAAAATAATAGCGGATTTTCAATTAAAAATTTCAAAACAAACTAATTTATTCATCTTTTGACTGGAATGTTGGAACTTAGAGTGAGAGCATGCATCCAAAACCAGCGGAAATTGTATTCTGACATTTCCTTGTCGTTAATAAGAAATTGGAGGCAATAGAAAATGACATTTACTTTTAATAATTTTCCCCTTAAATACAGCTGTTGATAATTTTATATGAATTCTTTTTCTTAATTTTCTTTCAAGTAATAAAATAATAAAAAAGAAAATAAAGTTCTACTGAAAAATAACCGCGTCCTTTCATTAAAAAATTATAAATATCAAAGAAAAATTCTCTCATACTCCTCTTTTCACATTATCATTGCCAAATAGATTTACTATTCTACGTTAGTCCCACTCCCACGGAACCGTATATTATTATGATCACTTTACTTCGTATATAAGAAACCAAAATAAAAAAGAGCTTAGCTAAATTTTAAACAAATTATGAATTTAAATATTTTTAATCGAGTGTCAGCAAAATTTGAAAAAAGAATAAAATATATTTTTGACACCAATAAATCAAAAGAAATTTATAAAAAAAAAAACTCAATTTAAAATACATAAAATACTTAAAATCTAATTAAGTCTTAAAAATAATTAATTAATTAATTTAAGAGACTTAGCGATTGCCTTACATGCAATCGAATATAGTATTGCGTTGACGATCGTTTTCAAACTGTGGAATATTCGCATCAAAAACGCAGATTTAAGGGTTCAAAACAAGTAGAAAGTCCAAATTAAAAAAATAAAAGTGTCTTTTGATACGATTTCTTGATATTAGATAATGACAAAACACACCACACACAAAAACACACAGTTTTATTTTGTTGTTTAGGATAAAAACCAGAAAGATGATTTGATTAAAAAGATACATACATTAAAGTAATTTCATTATGTTTGTTTTTTTATTTACTTCCCTGAAAAGAGCTTTCCCAATTAGAGATTATATGAGGGTGTGATGAGAAAAAGGAAGTACGATAGTGAGGCCTACCAAAAGTTAAGGAAAAAGGCAAAAAAATTAATTGGCGTAGATGGGTGATGGTTGCAGCTACACTTTTGGATCTTGCTTAAGGGGGTCCCTTCTTCAACCCTATTCTTGAGTAAAAAACAACACCTCCTACTTTAAGTCTTTCAATACCATTCTTATTTTTTGTCTATGAAAATTCTAGATTTAAAAAAAGACAATTCTTCCTTAAATACCTTTAAAATGTTTTCTTTAAACAAAATTAACCTCAATGAAGATTCTTTATATAAGGAATTGTATTGAAGATTTTACATTAAGTAGAATCAAATCATAAAATATAAATGCAAGTTTAAACCCCACTTTATAAATTGGTTAGGTAAGGTTACATACATCTATGAAACAATATTTATGATTTAGTAGGTGTTTTAAAAGATGCATTAATTTGATATTATTCCCTCTTAAATAGAAAGAAATGGGTGTTGTTGGCATGGGACAGCATGAAGGAATGAAAGAGTAGTATTCACAGTTCAGACTTGCCCCACCCCACATGCTACCTGCTTCCATAAAACTTAATTTCATGTCAACATCTCTGTTTCTCTTTGAGAAAACATCTAGGGAGTTATTATAAAAAAATAATACCAAATCATGTTGATTCTCTAGTTTTGCAACCTCTTCTTTTGAGTTGGATCTAATTTCATACATATAAAAGTTACTCTAAATCAATACCTAATATTATGTAAATTTTCTTCCTTAACAAAAGAAAACAACATCAATCCTTTTATTATTCATTAGTAAAAAATGTTTTTTTTTTCCATAGAACTTATTTAATTTTTGTTCAAGGGACCATAAAATTCATTATTAAAATTTTCCAAAATAACATTGATAAAACGTGTTGGGTACTGCATTCACCTTGATTTCTTTAGGTTAATAGTAAATGCACCTAGAATTTTCTCAATTATGAAATTACATTTCTTTTTGTACCATCTATATAAATAACAAAGCAATGGCAAAGATAAATTACTATGGTTTTTGAATCAAGTAGTAAAGGTGAGGGATCTTAAATGGGCCATGAAATAGTGGATATATAATGGGCCATCGTGTTCAATATAGCCCAAACTGTTTGATTTTGTAAACCGCTGGTTTGAATCAAAAGCGGTTACTTCCTGTACTATATGACCTATACTTATAATTTTTTAAAATACCGAAATTACCTTTGACATCTATAAATTATTATTTTTTATTTTTCTATTCATTCTTTCTTTAACAGCATTATTCTCTATATGATACAGTAGATCTTAGGCATTTTGTAATTTTCCACTATTATCTATTCACAACACTGTTTATAGTGTATGTAATTTTTTTTCTTTCAACTTAATTTTAGTTTCTTTTTAATATTCATAATTTAATGAAACCACAGTAAAAAAACACAACAGAAAAAGATGGAAAAGAACTACGAAGAAGAAACAAAAAGTAAAAACCTTTATTATTTTAAAATTCAAGAATATTTTGGATATTTTGTAAGTGGAGGAAACAATTGCCTGAATTGGACCGTACGAAATGGGCCACTCTTATATAGGTCAAGGACAGCTTCTTCCTGCACCTCTATAGGTTATTCCTGCAGTTTCATAACTTTTAAATTTTTTTAAATTGTTGATTTTGAAAAGATTTCTTTATTTCTGTAAAGATTATTATATATATTTTGACTTTTAGAATAATTTATTTCAGAATATAAAATTTGATTTCGACAACAATTCATTGCGTTAAATTTTACGTTTCGAAAGTATAATGAAACTTTCGAATCTAGAAATAACTTTTAAAATAGACTATTTAGAAAGTCAAAAACACATCTCTATAGTATTTTCAGAATGACTTATTCTAAAAACTGTTTCTGAATAAGAAAACAACTTTCAAAATAGTGTATTGTAGAAGTGAAAATGAAAATGTATTACATAATATTAAAACAGGCAGTGTAATCTTTAATAAATTAAAGTATAAAAAAATAAAAAAAAATTATGGAGGTGCAGAAGAACCTCTCTAACTCAAGGCGTTTTAAAACAAAAATTTTAAGACAGTTGCTTCTTACACTACACAAAACTGTAACATGCACTTATGGTGTGGATGAAATATCTAAATTACCCTTATGGGTTAATAAAAAAAAAGTAGGTGTTTCTTTTCCGCCGGTGATGGCTCTCTTAGTGTTCTTTATCAGAGGTGTTTTTTTTTTTTTTTTTTTACTAATCTTTCACTCTTGAAATTCCGCATCACAAAATTTTAAAATGCTTCTGAAATATTAAAATGTTACTTGACACCACCCCCACTTTCTTCTTGTCACCACCACGAACTTTTGCAAACCTCGCCGGATCACTAACCGCCGTTCCACCAACCAACTTCAAACAAGAGCTCTCATCCACTGCACTGCATGCTGATTTAAAAATAGAAATATCAAGGACATTTCTGACATTTTAAAAAATTTTATAATGCAAGTCATAATTTATATAGTGTAGAAAGCAACTGCCAAATTTTAAAAGTACGATGCCCTTGTTAGAGGAGCACAAAACACTTGTTTATTTTATATTAATTTTATTTTAGGTTTAAAGATTAATTATTTAATAAATTTAAATATTTTCAATTAAGTTTTTATAAAAATAATTATTTTATTAAATGTTTTAAATATTTTTTATTTTTAAACACTTTACCTTGCTATGATAAAATGATATAATCGTTATTTTATTCTTTTTCTCTTCAACTTATTTAAGTAACTTACTTTTTTTATTAAATGTCTTTTAGCTCGTATTTTTGTTTTTCTAGAAAGACCGACGAGCTGAAAGAAACTAGGAACAAAAGACTAAGTTCATCGCTAAATTGAAAACAAGAAAATAAAATCTTTAGATAAAAGAAAATATTTTAAATACTTATATAATTTTTTAAATAAAGACTTAATTAGAAATATTAAAATTTATAAATTATTTAAAATTTAATTAAGTCTTTATTATATATATATATATATATATATATATATATATATATATTTTAATTTATCAATGTCTCCTAACAGTTGTTTCTTCGTAGAAAACAATGACAATATGTTTGATACAGAAGAAATTGAAGAAGAGGGGAAAGAAAATAATAGAAATAAGAAATTATATATGTTTCCAAGTGATGAAATGAGAAGAAATAGCTTGAAAAGATGGTAGAGCCGCCATAACTGTATACTTTTATGGTATTTTAATGAAATCACTATCACGTGATAAAAAAAAATGCTGACCCAAATGTCTCATCATGTCTAAGCTTTGCTGTTTTAATAATAAAAAATAGAAAAAAAAATACCCGAATTGGTAATAAACTTAAGAAATAACTTAAATACTAAGTAAATGCTTTTGTTATAACCTATTCATTTGAAAATTTTAATTAGAGACATATCAATTTATTTCTTTTTCAAGAATTAATTTGGATGTTTACTAAAAAAATTCAGCAAAAATATATTTAGAAAAACAATAGAAGGTCAAATATGATAAAATACGTGTATTTTTTTTTTCTATACATTTTTATACTGCTCTGTGTTTGTTTAAACATTTACGTTCTCCTTTAAGAATAATAAATAGATTTCAACGGTTGTTATATAGCCTTTATCACTTGATATCGGTATGAATTTTTCAAATTATTTTTTATAGTTTTTAACATAACAATAAGATTTGTAAGAGTTTTAACAAAGATTTATTAAAATAATTTTTAGTATATTTTTCATATAAATATTTATAGCAATTTATGGAGGTGTTTAGTAATTATATTTTATGAGAAACGTATATTGTAGAAATAAATTAGTCATTCATTTGATAATTTAGGCTTAAATAATTTTTCCCCATAATTGAGTAAATTATGATGTAGTCTAAATAATTTTATTTATTCTCCTTTGTACGTTTAAAAAAAATTATTTCAATTTTAAATTCTATCTTAAAATGATGGTTATGCATTAAATGACACATCAGTATTTAGGTGTATATGATAAATTCATGAGTTATTCATTAAATGGCACATCAATAGTTTGGTAAGACTAACAAAAGTATTTTACCTTGCTTTTAATTCCTAATACATTTTTTTTCATTTTTTTTATTCTGAATACTTTTTTAAATTTTAGTTCCTTGAGAATTTTTTTTATTTATATTTTGGTCTTTAAATTTTTATTGAATATATGATGAGTGTTTTTCCTTAAGTTAGTAACAACTAAGTATAACTAACACTTACATTTTTTAAAATAGAAGAAAAATAATTAATTTTTGTGATGCAAACGATGGCGTTTTCTTTGCATATTTTAATTTTGTAAAAAATTTATATTTAATACAGAAACCTAAGGAGGATAAATATATACATGATTAATTTTTTTTGTTAACTATTCTTCATGTTGTTTTAACTTTGATGGTCTAATATGGAATGTTAAGAAAATATCAAATCCATTAATGTTTTAGAATTCGTTGTTATATATATATATATATATATATAATATAGAATTAAATTAGGAGAACACAAATTTATTATTTCTACTTATTTATTATCTTTTTATTATATTTTTTATTATTTCATTTATAGAAAAAATAACTCTCTCTTATCCTATATAATAATGAAATATTAGTTTAATAGTATAGTATTCCTAACAGATGAGTTTTTTTTTTTTTTCATGAAAAAAGCTTTTTTAAGTATTCTTATGTTTTTTTGAAATATTTTGATGTGCAAATTCTTTGTAGGAATATAATAAAATAAAATCTTAACTGTTATATTTTTTTATAATCAGTTTTTTATTGTGATTTATTTATTATAGATTTTCCTTTTAATAATTGTGTTTCCCAATACTTTGTTGTGATTCATTTGTTTATGAGGTCAAAATGTTTCAAACGACTAATGACATCATAGTTATTGTCATATTATATTTATTTATTTTTGTTATGTCGGTGGAGTCAAAATCAGTTAGTATCAAAACATATAACAAGATTTCTTAAACTTATTATGTCTCAATTCTAAAATATCGTTAGCATAATTACCTAACAAACAACTCAATACTTAAAAGGCATGAATAAATAACAGATTAAAAAATAATTTTTTTTATGGAAAACTAGAATAGGATAAAAAATTAAAGTAAAAGCAAAATAATGATACATGTCTCTGCTCATATTTTGAGGTACCACTTAATTAAAAAAATATTTAAGTCCATAATTTATATTTATTTACTACTACACAAAAAGAAAGTGGTTATTCCAACAATTTATAATTCAATTATAATTAATTAGTATTTTTATCGTTTGTAAGTTTAAATCTGTAGTCCTTAGAAAATACCTCTGCATATAAATTTTATTCGGAACAACACGTGCTTTTCATGGAAAAACACTCATATGAACTATTTTTAATAAATCTTTTATTTGTTTTCTCTTCTATTTGTTTCTTTAATTTGGTGTGGAACAAATGACATAGGACTTGTTGGAGAAATTATTTCTATTTCATACTCTATCTATCTCCCTTTTAGATGGAAGTTTTGAAATCTTATTAAAAAATAAATCTACAAACTTCTGAAGTAAAAATATATTTCTATGTGTTTTATCAACATCTATAACACAAGATAAAAAAACATAGAAACATTCTTCACCCTATGTATATCTCTTTCAAACTGTTAGGCTCTATATTCACTCTAATTTAAAAAAATCAAATTTTTTTAAATATAATTTATGACAAATTGATAAATAGACAACTAATTTATTCTTTAGATAATTTTAATATTTTTTAGAGGCATACAAATCATATTAATCTTGTATCTTGACTCAACTAAAATAATTAAAGACCTACCACACATAATATAAGACGTTACTATAACACTTATAATTGGTGTAGATACCACTAGCTCAACATCTAACTGGCAACTTGAGTTTCTTAACACAATCAAAGGACACAAAAGAATGAGTTTCCCTATAATTAAACAATACATGTAACTATTGTCCAAAAATGAAACAATCATTTTTAACAAGATTATCAAACTATGAAGCTTCAACTCCACTAATAATAAACACTATGCCAGTTGCTGTAGGTTTCTGATTGTTACCACTACAATAAAAAACTATTTAGACACAACTTTTTAGCTACCAAATAAAATGGTTGCTAACTGTGACTAAAATAATCAACAAACTAGGTTTTGGTTGCTAAATAACTATAAAATTAAAAGTAATGATTCAATTTAGTGATCAATTAAATTAAAATAATTGATATCTAACATTAGCTATCAAGATTTTAGTTACTTATAATATTAGATTTTAAATTAGTTTCTAATTTAATTAGATACTAATATCCAAAAACAACTCATGCTTTCTTAATCAAATTAAAAGGATTATTTTTCTTAATTGACTCCACAAAGATTGATGGCAAAATTATGAAAAAATAAATAAAAATCTTCAAAGTAAATAAAAGCTTGTTCTATTTTAAAGATATAATAAGACAAAAACTATCTTTAATTTCTCAAGTATTGTAAAATATGATCACATTTTAAAAACAGAAAGTAAGATGTGAAAGAAAAAACTTAAAAAAGAAGTCGAATAAAAAGTAAAAAAATAGAAAAAGATATGAATGTGTTACCAAGAACTAAAGTCAATTAAGACAAATTAATATAGACTAATATGAAAATGATCAAATGTAGAATTAGAAAATCTAATAATATTTTTAACTTAAATATAAATAAAAGTACCTGAAAGGTTACTAAACAGATAAAAAAATATTAAAGCAACAAGAAAAATGAATATTCCTTCCAATTCTAGTTACAAGACTAAAATTACAATCAATTCCTATTTTTACAAGATATAGAATTTGTTTGCTAGTAAAAATATAATTAGAGAATGTATTATAATTATCATACATTTCATACCTGATACACCGTTTGTCATCACATGCATCTGCATGCGTCACGGTAGTGTCTTTTTCATCCCATATTTATCCACATGGGTCTCGACATATCTATTGTGTCTTTTATTTTTTGAAAACACCGTCCAGTCAAGAAAGAAGCACGCACACAATAACGCGCTACTTCTACACGGACTTACTTAGGTCATCGCCTATTACACAACACAACACAACAACACAACGTAACACGCCACTCACGTTTTTGTTCCGTCTATTGGGTTCGTGGAACCTTATAAAATGTTCTTACAACGTTAGGTGGTGCTGCCCTTCTTTGTCTTCGTGCCTTAGTTTCTCCAAACCATCTTTTCCTCTTTAGTTTCTCTCTGTAGCACCCATTTTTTCTTCCCTGTCTTATACTCTATTTCTATATTATATATATAATATTGTTGTTTCTAATATAAATATATATACATACCCTCTGTTCTCCTACAACCCACCCACGAGGAAGATGAACGTGGATCTGGAGTCATTAGCAGAGGCCACTTCTGGGGCCGTAGGATCACTCATCAGCACCACTATTCTCTACCCACTTGACACATGCAAGACCAAGTACCAAGCCGAAGCTCGTTCCCATGGTCGCACAAGATACAGGTTTTCATCCCTGCCCTTTTTCTCTCTGTTCCTTTCTTACCATAATTCGGCTTTGAATTTCAATTTCTTCATGTTCCTGCTCACCCCTTCTTCGTGGGGGGATCGCAAGTGGTTTCTCTGTGTTCCTCCCGCAATTGGGTGTTTTGGATCGGGACTTTGTCTTGTAGTGTTGTGTTCGGAAGATGGCGATCACACATGAAAGATGTATTTTTTTAGCTTGGGGTTTGTTTTGAAGACAAAACTTTTGATGCTGATCTTCAATTGGGATAAAAATTTGACCTTGGGATTTTGCGTAGTAAAAGTTTCTATTAAATGTGAATATAATCATGTTGAGGAGATGGTGATCATCGACTTGCGTAATTGCCCTGCCCTTTTAAATTATTTGCTTTGGAGTCTGGGATATATTATTGTTGATCTTGAAAGATGTATACTTTTTAGCTTGGGGTTATTGTGATTCTAGCTTTCCCTGTCTGGTTTTACTTCTTAATTCTAGGGGATGGACTTTCCGGGGTAACTGGATCACCCAAAAATTATAAAGATTCTAGAACGTATAAAACCACCAAGTTGGATTATTTTAAAAGTTAAAACACTTAGGGAATCTTTGCTTACTGTTTTCAAAAATAGTATCTGACGAAGGTAATAGGGCTGGTTGGAACTTCAGAAGGATGAACGGAACGGAGGCACTGGTTGGAGGTGGCTGATTGACTGATCTCAGCCTCTGCTGTATTTGATGGCAAAGAGAAGCACAGAAAACATAAAATACTATTGATACCATTAAGAGAAAAGGGAAAGAAACCGAATAACACCTTTTGTTGTTGAAAAATGAACTCAGTTTGAAATATAAGGGAAGTCTTTGTATAGCAGCAGGAAGGACCTAATAACAAACTTATATATCTGGAATAATTAACTAAAACAGCTTAAAAGGAATAATTAATTAAAACAGCTTAAAAGAAAGCTTGTCTACAACTAACAAAAATAACAGAACTTAACCAGCTTCTGCTCCTTCATCTTTTAGCTCCAGTAAAGAGCTTTCTGTTTTCTAAATTTGTTTGCCTTTATGTACATCTGTAAGAGCTTTTCCCTTGAACACATTTCTTATATCTAAAACTTGTCCCCTGTGTTTTTTTCTTTTGATCAGCACTTGTCCCCTGTGTATTGAACTAATTAGACCCTTGAGCTTTCAATTATGAATATTGGAAAAAGAGTGACCAAATTCAATAGTTTAATTTTTCATTTCACGGCTCTTACATTTTATGTTTCTTTATATAAATTAAACAAGGAACTGTGATGCAATCATATTTTATAAATGATAAAACTATTCTGCATGTGGTTTACCAAAATGCATTTGCATCAAAGTATCATTTTGTAACATCGGAATTTCTTGGGTTCAGTATGCATGTTGAGTGGGGATTGATCTTAGCTCTTGGCCATTGTGTGTCAAAATTAGCCAAGAGAATGTATCTCTTGGGTATGTATACTTGCTTTCATTCTAATTGTTTTTACATTTGCAGGAATCTCACTGATGTATTATTGGAGGCAATATCTAACGGTCAGGTGCTTTCACTTTACCAGGGCCTTGGAACAAAGAATCTTCAATCCTTCATTTCGCAGTTCGTCTACTTCTATGGATACAGTTATTTTAAAAGACTGTATCTAGATAAAAGTGGTTATAAATCCATTGGAACCAAAGCAAACTTAGTTATTGCTGCTGCTGCTGGGGCTTGCACTGCAATTGTGACTCAGGTGAGGCAGCATTAGCTATTCCTAGTTAACTGTGTATTTAAAAATCAAAACACTTTTATGGTTTTAGGAGCAGGACACTTGAGTACCAAATTTTCATTACCTTCATAGATGGCACAAAATTATGATTAAAGTCTTTTATGGCTATGTTTTGTGGCTTGAGGCTATTTTTGATGATTCTTAGTTTGAACATGGAACCAAAAGGAGAGAATCTAGTGCATCTCTCAATAAAACATGTTTGATCAAATTATACATAAAAAATTGATAGGTGTCTATTCTATGTTACTATCTACCTATATACATTTTGTTCTTTTTGTTATGTAAAGTATGATAGACAAGGTGTCATATCAAACTTCGTAATTTTATTACTAAGCATATCTCATTGATGACTGTCTAGCCCCTGGACACAGCCGCTTCAAGGATGCAGACAAGTGCATTTGGAAAGTCTAAAGGGCTACTGAGAACCCTTACCGAAGGAACCTGGAGTGACGCATTTGATGGCCTCAGTATTTCCTTGCTGCTGACATCAAACCCTGCAATTCAGGTATGTCATACATGTTTGTGTGCTTTATATATATAGTTATGTTTGGCATGCTTGATAAGGAGACAAAAAGATTTTAATTTGAAACTATTTTGTGCTACAGTATACAGTGTTTGATCAGCTGAAACAGCGAGCACTGAAGAATAAACAAAGCAAAGCTGAAAAAGGAACATCTCCTGAATCCCTTTCTGCATTTATGGCCTTTTTTCTAGGTGCAGTTTCAAAGAGCATTGCTACATGTCTTACATATCCAGCCATCAGGTATTTAACTGTTTCTTCCAACTGGTTTTGATTTCTGGATTTAAGTTTATAGGGGGCAATTTTAAGACCTCTTTCTGCTTATAGGTGCAAAGTTATCATTCAAGCTGCTGACTCAGATGAAGCAAACTCCAAAACAAAGATAAAATCACAGAAAACAATCTCTAGTGTTCTCTATGGAATATGGAAAAGGGAGGGCATACTTGGATATTTTAAAGGATTGCATGCTCAGATCTTAAAAACTGTTTTGAGCTCAGCCCTGCTCTTAATGATCAAGGAGAAGATCTCAGCTACTACTTGGGTGCTTATCCTTGCACTTAAAAGGTACCTTTTACTTCCAACAAGAAGGGTTAAGAACTTGTAAGTTATGATAGCAGTTATGGGAGGAAGAAGCTTCAATTCCTTGTGGATAATGAATTTAGTTGGAGTACAAAGTGTGCATTTTAGCAGATACATCTACTATTCAGAGTTGAGATGAGGTTATTTATGAACAAAGCTTTTCTTTGTTCCACCTCCCTTGGCTAGCTGATATGCAACAGCTAGCCCAGGAATTTATGCAAAAGACTGATAGAGCAAAGCAAATTAGAAAGTCTTGACAATAAACGGTTTTTTAGTTATTTTTGGTTGCATATGCTTGATTAAATCTGCCTAAAGTTGGGAGTAGATGTTTCTATTTTGAATTGTTTCTCTCCTTTGAAAACATGTAGATCTAAAGCTTAGATTATGACCTAAAAATATCTCAGTATATCATGTCCTAATTTTGATATGCATCACCCACAGTTATATTATGTAATATGAAAAATGTATAAATTATGAGCATTTAAAAAAATGTATTAAACCACGTATAATTGTGAATAATAATTGGAGCACTCCAAATACATATTTCTGCATATCTTGAGAATGATTATTAGATTAGTATGATCATCGTGACAAAACTAGCATTTTCATGCAACTACCCAATTATTCAATTAACCCTAATATACCTCGACAAACACGAGCTGCGTAGTAGTTGAGTGATGTCTTCATTATTGGATTTTCTTATCTACTCATATTTAAATATTACACGAATGTCTATTACAAATCTTTGTAAGTATTCTTATCCAATGTTATTACCAATTTTAATATATTCATCTATGTTATCTGTGAGTGAGTCATAAGTCCACGTACCAATAATGTGGTGCACTTTTACAAAAGTCATAAGTATTAACATGTTGACTTCTTGCTAAAAGTTTTCATGGATCATTTCATTCAACATATTAAAATTTATCATATGAATCATCAATTTAAAGTCATCATGATTACGCATTTACTATTCTTAGAAAGCATCTCTCTAGATATGAAACCTTCGACGAAATTAAGTTTATGTGGGTATAGGACTTTAAAAAAAAAAAAAATACTCATTAGACCATCGATCAGGACCTTGCTCCCAGTTTTAAAATCCACCTTTCTTTGTTGTTTGGTACTAATATTGTTAACTTCTTATTAGTGTTCAAGTATTAACATGATGACTTCTTCATCAATGTTTTCTTCAAGTTCTTTTTACATGATTTGATCCAACATTGTTTCTAAATCAAAGTTTTCAAAATTCATTATATAGATAATGCAAGTATTATAAGAGAATATGAAAAATGAGATAATATTGTAGAATTATATAGCTTTATAAAGGTCAATTTTATACTGACTAGTTTTATAACAAAAGTTTTAAAAAAAAGTTATTGACAATAAATTTGATTAATTAATAATAATAATTAAATTGTCTAAATTTTTTTGTAAATATTGTCTTACAATAATCATTTAGACCATAGTTTCATACAACAAACAACCTATTAATACATTTTTAAGATCATGAAGTGCAATACGCCAAAATTGAACACTTAATAAATTAATATATTTATTTAAAGCCTTCTTAGAAACTTTGTTTTTAACATAATTCTTCTTCTTAGAATAATAATAACTTGCAATGTAAATGAGATAAAAAAAAAAGAAGAAAAAACACACAAACATTATTTAGTATTATAAACATTCCTAGTTAAGGGTTTGAGTGGATTGTGTGTGGATGGTAGGGTTGTTTGGATTAATAGATAGATGGTAAGATTTGAAGAGATTTGAAGGAATTAGTTATGAAAGTTTGAGAATGATTTGATAGATGTTATAAATTTATTTTAATTTTTTTAATTGATATATTTATAAAATTACTAATTGACCCTTGTGGACAATGAAAACCTTAAACCCACTTAAAAGAGATATTTTGTAATTTCCAAAGTTATGACCCACTTCTAAGAGTATTTTGTAATTTTCACCTCATAAATGAAGGTTATTTTGTAATTTCAAGTTACATCCCTTCAAATCTATTCACATCATTGAATATATCATCATCCAAATCGCTCCTCATGCATCCTCTCAAATTAGGTCAACCAAACAAACTTCATCTCCACAAATCCATCCTCTTGTACAGTAAATCTACCCAAATTGATTCAACCAAATAGGCTATTAAAGTATTCTTAACACAAGTTCTTCTTGGTTCAATTCAAGTATTTTTTGTCAAATAGTCATTCCTAGTTAAGATGTAAAGGTTATGTAAGATATGTCTCTCAAATCATAAGTTTTTTCTATTAAGGAGGGATTGCATATTTTTATCATTACAAAGTAGTTTAAGTATTTTCTCCTAATTTTTTGGATGATAAACTCAGCGTTATTTATGAAACTTTATGGAAAAAAAAAAATCTTCACAATCCAGTGTAACATCCTTCTTGCTTTTCTTATAAAACATTATATAGGTGCTTAGAAAGATATAAACCATTACAAATTCTGTTACTACCCGTTGACCAACTTAACTTTCTTAAATTTTTTTATAATTTATTTTAATAGTGTAAACATATATCATAACAAAAAAAAATATAATTAATTTAATTTAAAATATTAAATAAAATAAAATTTTAAAAGATGTTGTAAAATTTTTATCTTGTTAATTCCTATGTCACCTTATTAATTATCTACAAAACAAAAACAAAAAAAATTATTGTAACAACGATGATTCAATTGTAATTATGAACATTATCACCGATATTTTTTATTACCAGTCTCAATATTTATCAACTTTCTATTATTAATAATAATAATAATAATAATAATAATAATAATAATAATAATAATAGTAATAGAATTATTATATTAAGAAAAATTAAGATTTAAGTTTTGTAGACCCTTTTTCAACTAAAATATCTCTTGTTTTGTTTTCTAGATTGTTTGAAATTTAATACTCATGACAATTCAAAATGAGGGAAAGAATATTTCTTCATCATTGTCAATATTTTATTATTAGATGGACTTTTGAATTATTAGACCCACTGAAATAATTAACTTAATTTTCAGTCTCACTTACATTATTTTCATTTAATTGATTCAATTTTATGTGAGAATTTATTGTTTTAAGAACAAACTTGTCAATAAGTCATTGTTGTGATTTTATCAATAACCTTTGGAAGTAGAAGTTGAATTGATCACAAAAATAATATGATAAAAAATTAGTAACAAAAAATAAATCATATATTTTTGTGAACAACTAAATAAAACTACATTTAATCATGCATTTCTATAAAAAAAAATATCAAAATTATAAGAAAACAACCCTTCAAATTTCTCTTTTTATAAGAAGGACTTAGGAATAGGTTATTGAAGAAATCATTATCACAGGTCTCTATTAAAAGGAGTCTAAATTCAAAGACAAAAGGTGGTAATTGAATTTCAGGATATTATAATTGGAGTTTGTTGAGAAGGGAAATATTTAAGTATAAGAGGAGGAGAGAGAAAAGGAAAAAAATATTTTTTTTATTGTTCCAATGATTCAATTGAACATGTAGATAAATCTGTGAGAAAGACTGAGAAAGGAAACCTGGTAGATAATAATTGTTAGAACTTTTTTAGAACAGGATCAGAGTGGAACATATCAAAGTTAATATTTTTTTTAGGTCTCTCCTTTTAATAATGGATATAGTATCTCCATATTACCCCCATGAGTTGTTTCTCATTATTGAAGGGTAGCTTTCTGCCAGACATGAAAAGTGGTTGGAGAGATATTATTGTAGTATAGTTTATTATAAGTTTGGAGGGTGTATACTATGATTGTTACAAAAAACTAACTTAATTAAAATGGAAGTTTTGAGGCAAATAAAAGGGAGACAGGGAATTCAATGGGCACATGATTAGATAATTAACTACACAATCTGTAACATCATTTTTTGGAGTTAAGATATAAAAAAAAAGTTATCCCAACTTTTGATTTTATGGAATTGATGAATTTTTTTATCAAAAAGAAATTGAAATTGACTTTATTTATTTTTCTGGCTTTGGAGGACATAACATGAACTTGGATAAATTCAAAAATATGTGCAAATTAAACTTCTAGTAAACTACTATTAGAAAGACTATTTAACAAGAAATTATAATTTTTCCCGGTTGCACAAAAAGAAAATAATAATAATAACTGAGTAAGTGATAAATTAAATTAATGCAACAACAACTTGGTGGTTCAAAAATCAAGAAAAGTAAAGATACTAAAGCATTTTCTTTAATAGAGGGTTGTAGGAAATGTATGAGAGAAAAAAAAAAGAACAATACTTTTTTTGAAGGCTTATCAGTTCCAATGAAATAGATTTAATAAACCATATTAATTATTGAAATTAAAAATACAAGTCTAAAAGTACAATTTGTCATTAATTTGAGAGTTATTACAATTAGTCATTATAACTTTATTTATAATTTTTAGAAAATAAGGAGGTGTTATTTGATAACTTTAAGGATTAAAAAATATACTTTTTATAATTTTAGGAACTAAAGTTTAGTTTGGTTTATGTTATGGTACTAGTTGGATTGTATTATTCTTTTGCCACAAAAACTTATGGACCGCATATTGTAAATACTTTTGGGCTTGTATCATGCGCCATGGGAGGCAAAAACTTTCTGCACCCATCATTTGTGAGCTACACAACATCATTTTCAAAAAGTTCAAAAATACCATGTATCTGAAAAATGCTTTTAGAAAATAGGTTCTGAATTTTTTTTAGAATATAAATTTTATATTTTGAAATATGTTTTCCGAAATTTATTTTTGGAATATATAATTTATATTATGAAAAAGGTTTTTCAGAATCTATTCTTGAAAAACATTTTTCAAAACGAAAATTTATATTTCAAAAAATATTTTCTGAAAATCTTTCGAAAAGCATTTTCTAGAAGCTAACAGAAAAGGTTTTTAATCATTTTGTGTTTGTGATGAGGTGCAAGTAAAAAATAATGGGGTGCAGGAAGTTTTACCCAACATGGGGTAGGTGTTAGTCCAATCTTGTTTGGGTTTATGGTTCATATTTGACGATACGGGCTTTGTGATTGGCTAAACTCATTATTAAAATAATAATAATAATAATTAAGGGATGTTAATACGTTTTACACCTCATAAAACTTACCTTCATCATCTTTTTATTTGAAAATTGATATCTTAAAAAAGATTAAATTACATTATAAATTATTTCTTTTTAAAATGAATCAAGATAAAGATAGAATTTTATAGAGTATAAAAAAAATATCCTAAACAATAACACGAAATTCTAGAACACAACTCGACTTAATTTTGGATAGTCTTGATTTCAGTTAGCTTGAGATGAGCACGACTCGACTTGATTCAAGGTGGATCCTATTCAACTCATCTCGATATGGGTTTAAATGATTCGACACAAAATGAGTTTGATATGACTTAACTTGATGTGGACCAAACTCAACTCGCCACTATATGGACCTAATTATATTCAATATAACGTGGGTCCTACTCAACTTAGTCTGAGGTAAGTTTAATCCAATTTGATCTGAGATGTGTTCGACTCGACTTAACTTGACGTAGACCCAACTTAACTCGACCCGATGTAGATCTAACCTTAATTTTACTCCACTAAAACCTATATTGATTAGCTAAAGATGATGTCACTCTAATCTAACTTGCTATAAGTCTAACCTGACTTTACTCATATGGGTTTGGATTCTGATTAATTTTGTGTGTGTAAAAATTTTGTTAAAGTAGTTTTTCTATTCTTATTTTAAATAAATTCTCTATTTGAAAAGTGACTGATGAGTTGCCATGAAACCTTTATTGTTATTTTAATCCTATGATTCTTTTTTTCTTTGAACTCATAACCATACCTTAGATAGGTCAAAATTAATATATCTAAATATTACCTACTATCCAAATGATTTAAAAAAATTAGTTCATGCCTAAAAGTTCATATTATAGATTTTTAAAAATTAATATAATAAGAATGGAAAAGTACATAGTCACGTGTTAAATAAATATAACTAATCTATTATATTATAGTATTTTTTTTACAGTATTTTAATATATTTGTACTATACGATCAATAAGAGCACGACCTGCGACAAGTTATGAGTTGTCAAAGCTAATATGTTGTCGGCCATATCAACCATATCAAGAGGCCGCACACTACACAGACCACCCTGGCCAACATGTTGCCAATCACTCTCTCGCAAATTAGCATATAGTTCATTAATTGACATTGGAACTAACACCAAGTCTATGACAAAGGAAAAACTCCCTAGATAATGTTACACCTGACAAAAAAGAGATTGAGTAAACCTTACACTTTCTCTATATGATAGAAGAAAGATTGAGGAAACTCTACATCTTCTACTGACAAGAGGGAAAAGGTAATGATTCTTGATACAGAAAATCATACATCTTCCTTCTAACATAGAGTATATAAACAATCATCACAAAACAAATGACAGTATAAATAGTGAACAGTAAGCAGTAAGCAAAACAAAAGGTAAGTTCTGTCTGTTCTGTTCTGTCTGCCCGAGTGTTTTCTGCAAATATTTATAGGTTGACGGAAGAGCTGACTCAGTTGACACCTTAAAAATATTATTGTTCCGTAAGAATAATAATAATAATAATAATAATAATAATAATAATAATATATACATATATTTACATGTTTAATGTTTATAAATAAAATTCAATTAAAATAAAAAAATATTATAGTTGACAAATGTCATGTAAATAAAAACCATTGTATTTTATGTTAACTATTTTCCCTATGATTCTCTTAACTTTTTAATTGTGCAAAAATCTTTAAGATTGTTAGAATTACACTTTATATATATATACTCATACTTTATATTCCATAATCATATTAATAAGGATTAACCAGGTCCTTGGTTAAGAAATTAAAATGAGGATTAAAATTACGTAAAGACGTGTTAAAAATTACAAAAATCACAAGTCTTTTTCTTTATTTAATAATAGTAATAATAATAATAATAAATCTACCGTTGTAAATATAAGGAAAAAGTTTATATTTGAAGTAGTACATGCAAGAGCGATGGAAGTAGGTTGAGGACTATGCATCAACCGAACCACTTTAAAATTGATAATGGATTGAATTGTGCAACTGGGCCGAGCTATCCACTAAACACACATATTTAACTACTTTTATTTTAGTGGAAGAGGTTTAAATTGCTTCATCAGCCATATGCTCATACAATTCAAGCACATATCTACGTCACCTTTGCTAGTGACAACCCCCATGGCTCCTTCTATTGTTGTCAAAACTTTTTCTCATCTTCTATCTCCATTGTTTTGTTTAATATTTTGAATTATCTAATTTTAAAATATACTTTTAGATTAATTTAAAATATATTTCGGATCTATAATTGTATTTTGGATTGTAAAATTTAAAATGTATTTGTTTTAGTCAAAAATACTAAGAGAGTTAAAGTTAAAAGCATTCAATCTGTTTGTTTACAGGGATGGTATAAATATATATTTATATATGCAAAAATAGTTAATATCGTGTGGGTCTTAGATCAAATAAATGAAATAAAGTAGATTTCTTATCCTAAATTATCATCGTGCACATAGGGTCTCCCTATTTACGACATTTTTTAAAATTAATGATCATTGTTTTTCACAAACAATTTAATTGTATTTTCTTTAGATTATCTAATCCAGTGATAACCGTTTAATACTAAAAGATGATAATATAGAAAAAAAAAAGTTAATTTTAAGTTGTCTTTCAACAAATGCAATAGTTAGATTCTCTAATACTTATAATTGTTAGATTGTTTACTACACTAGAAATACAAGATTAACAAAAACAACAATTAAGGCCTAAATAAATCTAATTAGATGAGGATTAGTTAAAGCAATGGAGTATTGATTATAGTCCAATAATATCATAATTAAAGCTTCTAAGTGTGATTGACATGATGTTTTGAAACATGTTGAGAAAACCAAATACACTTTTCTTTGTATGGATTGCATGATACATAAGCTTTTCAAAAGACACATCTCTTTAGCATATAGGTTTATGAAGAACCCTCATAAACTCTAACACATAGATTAATGTGAGCAAATCGGTGTAAATGTTCATTAATACATAGGTTAACATAGTTAAATGGGAGCATTAATATTTAAGCTAATAACATATTGAGGTCGAGACCCATTAACTCTTAGGATAATAAATTGGACCGAGGCCTACGGCAATTTTTTCCTCCACTCCATCATTTGCTTCCTACACCCATCATATTTTTAAAATACCAGTCCTGTCCTAGGGGTGAAAATTTGGCATCTAGAATGAATTTTGGAGGTGTAAAAATGACTTCGGAAATGAATTTTGAAGGCGTAAAAATGACTTCCAAAATTAGTATTTCAGAATTTGCAAAAATCAGTTGTGGAATACAGTTTAATTTGAGTTTTGGAATGCAGTTTCCGAAAACATGTTTCAGAAAAGTCATTTTGGAATACAACTACAAAATTGAGAAAAAAGAGCTTCCAAAAATGGAATTTCGTAATTTTTTCGGAATCCCCTTTTCAGAAATGGAAAAAAAATCTGCAATCGTACCTTCTGCAACTCCAACAACCACCTTCGAAAAACCTCCACAAATCACTACAGTACTTGTCTCAAACTGCCAGAAAACAGCCAAACGAAAAAAACACCAAAGATGCTTCCCACAACGCACACACCTCAAATGGCGATGACCGTTGCAACACCTCCATCAATACTGTGCAGTGGCTGCCACTAAAAATCCTCTTGCCTTTACATATGAATCCCCAAGGGTAGGTCAAACATTTCCTTTCTTTGATGGGGTGCAAGAAGCAAATGTTAAGGTGTAGGAAGCAATTGACTAATAAATTGAGATCGAGACCCATTAACTCTTTAGGCTAATAATAAATGGATTGTACAATGATTATTGGAGCCCACTAAATTAGTTTAAACATTATGAATAATATTTGAGTATGATTGCAAAACTGAAAACTAAGAATGCACACATATATTGCATACATATAAGAACATATATGAGTATAAGGAAAAAAATTACAAGTAACAAGAAAAACATTTAAAATAAAATCATACTCCTTAACTCCTTTAATATTGTAAAAATGAAGATAAAATATAATTACATGTTTCAATATAAACTATTAAAAATGTTTTAATCTAACTAAACTCTTACTTATATAATAAATGTGGATAATAATTTATTTTTAATTTATTAGCATATGAATGTCCTACTAAATTATCTACAAGCTCGTGATTATGATATTCACATAGTAATTTCACAAACCATATTCAAGTTACTCATTGATGTATCAATGTAACTTAAAGATAACCACATTTTCTTATTCCAAATACATTTAGTTATAAATTTTTTCCTGTAATATTTGTATTTGTTTTCTTTTTCACAGTCTAATAACATATATATTTTTTTCTTTTATTAGTAATTTGTTATAACTAACCTTAGTATGATAATAATAATTTTAAGCTTAAATCCTATTTATCTCATACATCAAATACCTACACAAATATATTAAATAATATAAATTTAAACTTAAATCCTAAGTTATCCCATACATCAAATACCTACACAAATATATTAAATATTAGTATATGTCACTTGTTACATTTTTAATTCAAATAAGAAAATTTCTTACATCATTATAATGAAAGATTCACTACATTCCCTCTAACTAACTCCGTTGTTAAATCAAATATGATCATAACTTAATTTATAATAGTTGATATATTAGTTCCTTCTAACATTTTACTCTAAAATTAATCATTAATTTTAGTCAAACATAACCAACATTACTACTTTTCAAATCATATGCATAATTTTTAGCATAATAAATTTATTACTTTACAAAACATGTAATTCAAAAGTAAAAATTACATTTTTGAATTATATCATAGAAATTTATTCTAGTGAGGTGTTCACCTAAATTATATAATCTATATTTCAATCCGGTGTATAACTATGGAGCGTATGATCTAAAATAATACAAATTATGAATCATGTAAGGACCATTGAATTGAAATTACTATTTTGAATTCCTCAACTGGAAGTAACTCAAAAATCATTATCACTTCATTGTTGTTTGAATATTTTGATAAAAGAATGTAAAAATTATCAAAAAAAATAATTAACTTCCACTCCTACAAAACTTTCAGTTTCCATAATAATCTTTGTCAAAAATCAAATATCAGCAAAAGCTAACAAGTGCATCAAGTTTTTGAAGTTGAATGAATTATAAAACATAAAAGGCCAAAATGAACATTTAATAGAAATGGAGGGTGCAGGTGAAAGATATGAAGTTGCACGAACTGAAAGCCCTATCTAATATATTATACCTTTTACACTCCTTCTCACTTAAGCAGTAATCCGTTCTCAGACGCTTTCTTCCTGCACCTCCATAATATCAGCCTGCACATCTATAAGATAGTTGAAAAGACAAAATTATCGTTAGCTCTAAAAGTTTAAACCCATATCTACCCTTCACCTCCATCCAATTTACTGTTTTCTTTCCTACCTCCTTCTTCTTGTACCTTTTCAAATTCCTACATCCTTCTCCTCCTACACCTTGAGGATTGGATATTCATTTTATACTAGATACAATTCGATATATAGAATATATACCAGATTAGAGACATTTAGGTATACAAATTATATAGCGATTGTACCCCCCACAATTCAATTTCAATATACATTTTATATACCAAATTTCAGAATCTAGTACACAACAAATAAATAAAAATATATATCGAAGTCGCTGTTCTGTCATCATCCCAGACTACCACAAATATATTCAACAACACAATTAAAAAATACTGTACTATTTTTTATTTAAAAATTTCCCATACCTATTTGTGTAATTTTCAAAAGAACTTAACGTTATTTAAAAGTTTATGGAGGTGCAGTCTGAGATCATGTGTTGCAGGAAGAAGCCGTCATCACCATTAGGTCCACCCAGCCCAATATACGCCCAGCCATCCTCCCTCTCACTCTCTCACTCTCACACACTGGCCTCACTCCAAAACGCTGGTGTTAACTCTCACATTCTCTCAACAGCACTAACTCTCTGGACGCCGCCGGACACTCCTTACGCTGCCGCATAGTCCGGCGAAAACACGAGGAGCGTCGACGACGCCGTCAACTACGAGCTTCGGCCTCCGCCCCATGACATCCTCATTCATGTGTTGATTCTCTGATCTATAGTGGGTTTAAGAGGGTTAACCCACCAACCCGTGGTGGGCCGGAACGGACTCAATGTTTACAGCTCCATTTCAGGTGGGCCGGGTTGGCCCGTTTAGAAGGTGGGCCAAAATGGGCCGGACTGCCTAAACTTACTCTAGTAGCAGTGGCAGAAGAACAAACTGGAGCTTCTACTCCTGCTGGTGCTTCTTCTCGCGTAGTTTGATTCTTCCCAGGTATTCCTTCTCCGAATTTGGATTCTCTGCTGAGTTTTTTTTTTTTTTTTTTTTTTTTTTTTTTTATAGTCACTACTGTGTTGCACATTCATGTGGGGTTGATTATCGACTGATCGTTCCCTAAATCAATAATTGTAAGAAGAATTGATTGTTGGTTTCCCTTGACTTGGTTCACGTGAATTGCTTACATGCGGTGGTGATTTTGCGCTTTTGATGTAAACTGGGGTGGGTGGTGTAGGTGCTGTCCCCTGTTCTTTTCACTGGTGCAAAAATGCCACAAGATATTACTTACCAACACCCTTTGTTTGATGGCAAAATATCTTGCACGTTCCCCAACAGGTTCCAGGTCATTTATTTTTCTTTTGCTTTGCATTTTCCTTATTTTTTCTCTGTATAAACCATTGGAAGACACTGTGTGTGTGACTTCAGTTTTGAGGAAATAAGGTTATGGTTATTTCTTGTAGGATGTCAGCGACATTCGAGAAGTCCCTGATCATCAGGTCTTGTCATGTTTTTATAGCTTTGATTGTATCCATGTTTTCTTAACCCTTTTGCTGACTTGATTTTTGGGTATTGATGCTGTGTAGGAGGTGTTCGCAGACCCGAACCGAGACGAAAGCTTGATCATTGAGCTTTTGGAATTCAAGCCTGACATTGCTGATAATGAGAGTGCTGCATGGTTTCTTCAAGACCTTGCTAGTGAACAGGATGCTGAAGGAACTCTGGTATGTTGTCATTTCGTTATGGTGTAGTCATATTATCAGATTCTTCAAGTGTTGCACTGTAATTGGTATATGCAAACTGAATTTTATTAAGTTAATCCTATCCTATGTGTTGGCAAAGAAGATTTGTGGATTGAATGAGTGATACCAACAGTAGGTGTGTTTTCTGAATATTTTATTGTTTTGCTTTTACCGTACTGTATTATATCCAGTGAACAAAATATGCTTTGGGGGCTTGGTTGATTTAGTTCCATAAAGGGTGTCATAATTTATATCGTGTTTAATTTTATCAAAGTTTTCTTATAAAGTTAGTTTGTTGGCATACGGTAGTTGGTTATTATGATCTTTAACTTTTTTGAATGTTTTCTGTGTATTTTGGGGAGTTTACTTATCACTGATGATTGGAAGACTCTCTTTTGCCTTTCAGCTCACTATAAGCATTGCCTGTGTTATTTTTTCCTTTTAATTCCAAAGTGATTTGATTTATCAAAGCATTGCACTACTTCAATTGCTGTGAGAGAGCATGTATTATCTCCCAGAACACATTAACCGGAAAAGGAACTTCTGTAAGAGAAGAGAAGATAGCTTTCTTTTAAAGCTATCCATTTAATGTCTTATTTGTTGCAAAATTTTATTGTGTTTCATGATTATCTAAGTTATTGTGTCTCATGATTATCTCTCCCCTTTAAATTGGTCAGGTTATTGAGCAGTCAGGAGTCCTGGAAGCACCTGGTTTGACGTACTACAATATTCCTGCTGTTGTAAGGACTGCAGTGGGTCAGATGGTAATGTTTCTATGTTTGTTTTGACTTGATTTATGTTTCTACATCATTTCCTGATCATCTAAACGAGTCACCTTGGGACTAAAGTTCATACATAATTTCTTATAACTCCTCTGGATTGTTAATTAGATTTCACAATCCACTTGCGCGCCTTGTTATTTTCTGTATTCATTATTCAGAAATTGAGGGCGTGAAAAGACAATGTTACGAGTCCAAAACTGAATCAACGTGACTTCCTGCTTATCTATTATTTGTTACTCTTGAACTTGATATTCTTTGATGATATCTTTATCACACGGATTACTTGTGTACTTGTATTGTAGCCTCTTTTTTTTACTGCTCAGTGTTAATTGTATTTGTTAATTTGATTTTGCATCTTGGTGGCCGCCTATACCTCAATACTATTAAATTGATGTCCACCCTTAAGATTTTGCACTAATTTGGAGCAAATTTAGCTACCTATTCATCAGTGTGGGTCTAAGTTTGCATATGAATTTTTCCAGTGTAGTGATGCTAGGAGGACTTGCTTACAGATGAAGCATAGCTTTTAGTCTGCTCTACCACTTTCTTAGATATTCGCATATGTGTTGATCTCCTTATTGTCTGCATATTGTTGTTTAAATTTCCAATCTATCTGTAATTTATTGATTTTATGGATTCTGCTTGTATTGTCAAGAACTCAGGCATTTATACTGGGAATAATGATAAACATTTGGTTTGATCTATATGTCTATGTATATGTCTATTTTCAATCTGACATTATCAAATGCGATATTGAGTTCCATCTATGATATGTTCAATTTACTCAATAACCCTCTTGAATCAGACACGTCACGTGCCTCTCCATGGCTATAAAGCTGCATATTGTAATTGGCCCAAACATCTGATCTGCATACAGGCTAAATAAAGTTGAAGACCTAGAAATTTGTTGTGTGAAAAAATGTTGGTTTTGCTCAACTGCACCATTTGTTTATATTATTATTTCAGTAAAAATAATTTGTAGGCTAATTTAGTGCCATGATTCTATGAGCCTTTTTAAAGCTTCCCATTATTTTTATTGTAGATTATAGACTGCAATATTACAAACATGCCAACTTTTCATTAATCCATCTGAACCCTGCGAGTTGTTGCAACTTGCAAAAATGATCCTTATTTCTCAGTCTTGAATTGCAAACAACAGAAATACTCTTGGATTTTAGTAACTTCAAGACAGGGGAAACTAGCTAACTTCACGTAGTAGGATAAAACTTTTGTTGTTGAAGCCAGGGAAATTGTGGAATTACATATTATTTCCTTTCTAAGTGTAATTTTGGATTCACGAAGGTTTTTTTTTATCTGATATTCGTTTTGAAGCTATACAAGCTGAAAATACATGTGTTACTTCTATTATCGGTGTTTTAATAGTGGATTATTTACAACTAAATATGATACTCTGGCTGATTACATTTTGGATGTTAATCGCAGTTTAACTCAAAGGTTAAAAGTATGATCTTGACTATCTATTCCCATATTACCCGCTGTCTTCTTATTTTCTTGTAAGAGAAAATTGATGCATTTTTCATATGACCATTTTGCAAGATTGTTCTATATATAATATTTACGTGTGAGTTTTTTCAAGAGTTTTGCGCCACTGCACGTTTTTTAATCACTTATTGTCATATGTAATTTTTGGCAGGCAATTTCTAAAGGTCGGCAAGGAAGGGAAGCACAAAATATTGTGAAAGTAGGTTCTGCATTACCTCAACATTTGCTAATGCTAATTTGACACTGTTCCTACATCAATTGATGATCTTTGATTAATTCCGAAATTGTTTAATTTTTTCAGGTTTATTTGGCAAATTTGCGTCTTAAAGAAGTTGATACCGATATTCTAGTCACTGCATACGAGCCAATTGTTATAAAGTAAGTTGTAGAATAACTTTTTCATGACAATAAACTCTTCCCAAAATTGTCCTGCAATTCAAGTTATGACCGATTGGGTGAGTTTTATTGAATTTAGGTGGATGTTCAGGTTTTGTTCAAACTGTTTTTTGGACTAATTACGCAAAGTCTATGAAGTTGCACCCAATACTCGTCCCCTTTTTGACATTACTTTGACCTCTCTAATTCGTACAAGAAATCAGGAGGTTTTTGTCAATAAAAAAGATTCAAAGTATTATTCTGATATATACACAATATTACGTGAGTGCAATTTATCTTTCCTTTGGGTTGAAAATAATCCTTACTGGTCAATATGTTAACATGTGATCGGTCGTTTAAATCTTCAAATGCTAAGCATATTAGAGATCAAATAAAAAATCAAATGAAATATCACCTGAACTAGTGAAAGCTCTTCATCATGTTCTAGACATATATTTTAATTATATTCTATGTCTTCAGCCCTTTGAGCGAAAGCGCAGACACAGTTGGTGCTGGTGTAGCCGTTCCAGCTGCTCAAGTTGGATGTATGCCCATGGATGAGGTCTTTAAACTGGCTGTTACAAGCTTCAGGGTTCTTGACTGGAGTCTTTTTTGATGCAAGACCCTAGGTATGCTGGGAGCAAGTTTTTGCTAAACTGTGTGGAGCCAGGCTTTAACATTTTTATTTTAGTGAAATTTGGAAAAGAAGGTGCAAATGCCATTTTTATCACTGTATATTCCTCTGTGTTTTCTCTTTGGTCCGTAAGTACTCTCATTGATTGGCATTTGGTCAATTTTTCATGATTTCATATAGTTAACTTGTTTGGATTGTCACTTGTAACTGGATAGAATAATGTGTTTGGTAATGTCAGTGACTTTTCCCTTTAAGGAGGTGGTAGATTGGAGTTTGTAATAATGGTTAACGTTACTTTAGATGTTGCTTTATACCCAGCAACCTGGGACAGGAACAACGTGCTTCTTGGAAGCACTGTGATTGCTGCACAAAAGGGCCATAGCCACCAGCTTGTACGTGGTAGGGTTATGTATTATTGAGTTTTGGTGGGCAAAGTTGTTATGGCTAAAATGATGAAACACTTGAAGATAGACTTGTAGACAAGCTTTGCCTACTATAGACTTTCAAATCAATAGGTGACAGACATGTTTCGTGTTAGAGATGAGCTTGCATTTAAAAATGTCTTTATACAAGTCAGACGTCAATTTGAGTACTTAAGTTATAGTACTTAAGTTATAGTAGATAATGATAGGATTTCATGACTGAACAGGATTGAATGAAAACAGTTTTAAAAAGACCCTATACATTTGTTTTATGTCTAGATGAATAATGTTCTGGTCTTTTTTTTTTTTTTTTTTTTTTTTTTTTTTTTTTTTGTTTTTTTAAATAAAATCAAATTGCTGTATTATTCATAGAACATTAAAGAGAAAATAAGTCATGTTATGTATCATCCTGTTATATAGCACATCTATCAAACATCATATGGAATGAAAATTTCAGGAATTCCACGTCCTTGAAAGAATTTGAATAATAGATTGTTTGGTTCAAGTCTTAGACATGCTTTTTCATGTTTACTCAAGCTAATAGTTATAACTTCTCAGATATCAGTGAACTTGAGTTTTCCAGCGAGTTTTCAAACATAAGAAAGCACTTGCTTTTCATTCTACTACAAGCAATCTTTAAGAGCCTGCCATATACAATGGATTCTGATGCTCTCTTATCACAGAATTTCCTTGCAACTAAAATTTCAACATACTTTCTTTTTCAGTTGCTATGCAATGATTAATTAAACGGTTGAGAGTTGAGAGTTGACACATTCATGTTGACAGTAATGGACAAGCTCAGAAGCATGCTTCAATCTAGGAACTGTACTTGCCCCTTTTAGAAGGTACATACAAATCTTTAGGTTGAAAAATTTCCAAGAAAATATGGCAAAGACCCTTTGAACTTAGAAGCAGGATCTGAGTTCCAACTTTCAACCATCGTAATCCATGCAAATTCTATCTTTGTTAGGCAACACAGTGAGAACAGAGTCTGGATTTCACATGTAACCAAAATGAGTTCTGTGCTGAGGTTTAATTAAGGACTGTGTCAACTGGTGAACGATGCAAATCATTAGAGGTGGCACTCTTAGGACCCCAAAAGTTACAACCATGATGTTGTGATGAGTCAATCACGTGTCATGCAACTAGTTTGAAAAATAATGCATTCTATGGACCCACCCAATAAAATACACGATATTGCAGTCTTCTTAGACAGATGGTTTCACACATTGTGAATTTAGAAAGGAAAACTGCTGGAAATTATTGGTGACCAATCAACGTCAAATCATTGTCAAATCTCTTAAGATCAAGGTGCTGGCTGCCACACTGTGACACTCACATACATACGTGGATACCCTTATACTGCACACTGTTAAAGAACAAACCAAAATTAAAATTTTCCCTGAAATTCCATTGGAACCAACAACTTTAGGAAAGTTGATGGTACCCCTTTTTTCCGTCAATTTTGTAATGCTTTCTCACAGGAACACTAACGGAAATTTTGTCGTAACATATTCCAACATTTTTTCTGTTAAGAAAATGGATGATAACACTCCAATTTCGTTGTAATCTTTTAAGTAATTCCGAATTTGCAGTATTGTGCACTAGAAGAATTGTAGTTGTGGCAATAATAAGCATTGGACATTAATTAATTAACCAATAGGGAAGCTCCTCGTCTTAAGTAATAAGGCATGATTTGATATGAATAGAAGGAAGGACAAGAAAGGTTTATATTCGTTGTAATTAATGAAAAGAAAAACAAAGTGAGAGAGGAAACTGCCGACAATGACCATACTTCAAAAAATATCAACAATAATAGGAAAATGTTATGGACAGATGGACGCTTCCAAGTTATTATATCTTGTGAGTGTAAGAAATGAAAAAAGAAAAAAAGAAAAATACTAATTGGTGAGTTGGCTAACTGGTCCTGAAAACAATTTTATGTATTTGTTTCTTTTATTGTTTTTTACTTTTAAATTAACTGAGTCATAAAATGAGTACATTTTATAAAATTTAAAGTGATTGATTTCATTGATAAACAAATATGAGGTAAAAGAAAAACACCTGTGAAAGTTCCTTCTCGAATAAAAGAATTAGAATTGAAGACATCTTAACACTTACACTTTAAAAAAAAGAAATCTTTTGAACTGAGATAACCTTAATTTTTTGGTTGCTTAAAGTACCAACCTATAACTAATAAGTAGGACCAAACAACTTTCCACAAAAGATAAATTATTTCAATCCTATCGAGTTAAAATTCTTTTAAAATTTCATTTAGCATTTGGTCCAAGAGAAGACCAAGTTTTGCAAGTTGGTGATGAAAATATCTTATGGTTCTTCCTAGATTCATACTGAAAGCTGTACATCATTCTTTTTATCAATATAAACTTTTTTCACAAAGAATATTAAAGTTTAATTCTGGACTTCAAAAAAGATAAGTATTCTCTTGAATAAGTTTTGTTTTAGGTTATTTTGATATCATATTAAAAAATAATTTTAAATTCAATTCAATTTCACAAAATTAAATTATAAAATAACTTTTAATTTTAATTAATTTGAGATTTCCACCATCATAAAAGACGAATCAACAATGAATAGATTAATAAACAATAAGTAACAATACAAATATTTTTCTCATCTCCTGATTTCCTAAAACCTTTTTAATCTGAATGAAAGTTTTCCTAAAAATATAAAAATCAAGAAAAAATTATTTTTATCAGAGTCAATCCAGAAATTATACAATGTGCAAAGGGTCCAATGCAAAACTTTTACTTTTACCCATTTGAGCTAAATTACAATCTTAATTTAAATTTAAAATAGATATAAATAGTATGATATATTAAAAAGTTACATAGTATATTTTTGATTTTGGAAATATTTTTTGTATCTTAAAAATATTTTAAAAACATATACTTAAGTGTATGTATTTGACAACCCAGCTATAAGAAGAGATAGGTTCACGCTGAAAAAAATATAATGTCAACAATAAATAATCATCATATTAAGTAAATAAAAATTAAAACATCACATCATCATAAATTTAATCATGTCCTATTAGTCTATAAATAAGAGAATTTATGTTCAATTTGCTATACTTCTCAATTTTCTCTTTTACTTTCTCATTGATTCTCTTTTTTTCTCATTTTTTTCTTTATTAAAACTTATTTCTTTCTTTTGTTAGACTCTTACTTTCTCTTCTCTTTGATACTAAAATTTCTTATTCCTCTTTTACATAATCTATACTTATTTAGGTAAGGGAATAAAAAATATCATTCTTTTACCCTTTTTTATTGGTATTTATATATTTTATTTTCTATACTACGATTGATTTTTGTGTGTTTACGGATGATTTTATTGACAATTTTAAATGTTATTTTACACAATTTTATTTTGGAAAAGTTCTAGAAAAAGGAAAAACTATGTAAAAATTTTTAGAAAACAAACCCATAACTTTTTCAACTTAGACTCTGGATGAACATAAGTTAATAAAAAATTATATCTTAATTCTACTCCACCATAGAACTAGTTTTGTTAGAAAATAGACTTCAAAAGCTTTAGTTTAGACTTCTTAATCACAAAATAATGTTTTGAAATGAAAGAGACAATTTTTAGAAGTTGGTACTTTAATTATGAAACATTATTGGTAAAATTAATTTATCATTTTTTTTGTTTTAATTGGTAATTTGTTTTCAAAATGTAATTAAACATTATGGAACTAAATTTCTTAAGTTTTCAATGATATATAATTTATAATTTTTGGATCAACTTGATGTTAGATTGTTTGATGTTGCATCATAATATCATATTGTTTAATGTTGCATCATCTTATATTTGTATTATCTACATATTCTAAAGTTGGTTCACATATAGTCTAAGGTTGACCTAAATGAAGTTTGATTTAAAATAAAGCTTAAATCCATCTATTCATCTAGCACGTCTATCTACAAGTAAATTCATCTAATCCATTTATTACAAAAATATAAAAAATTAGATCAAATTTATTTATTTAATTTTATGAATGATTAATGATTCATCCATTATTTCTACAAATTTAATAAAGTTTATATCAATACTTAGTAAATTAAAATTAATCCACTTTCGTTCATAATTAATTCTTCCTTATATTTAAGTTTGTAAGAAGTTTTAAAAATATATTTTAAATTTCTTTAAAAAATATTTTTAAATATTATTTTTTTCAAAACTATTTTTAAATGTTTAATTTTTATGGATAATTTGGATATCCACCCTTAAAAAAATTATAAATGGATGAATTCAATTGAAATTTTATTAAATATATCATATTAGATATTTTTTTAATTATTTTGTTTATACATTGAAATGGATATATATATATATATATATATATATATATATATATATATATATATATATATATATATATATATATTTTTT
>Ga0209700_100905_pt1 | contig 59739 bp, 27 predicted proteins | sample SiratroredBW_FD_187528 | JGI IMG/M metagenome (GOLD analysis project Ga0209700, IMG submission 187528) | Root nodule microbial communities of legume samples collected from California, USA - Siratro red BW (SPAdes) (version 2) | ecosystem: Host-associated > Plants > Roots > Nodule | place: USA...
TTCTGGTTTCTCTTCTTCAACTGCAATGTCAAGACCCTGCTGGAAAAGAGAGTCCAAGACCTCTCCTTGCCACATCCCAAAGTGGCCAGTTCCATCAAATATTTCCACCGCTAATTTCTGACTGGCAATCGGGAACCTCGACCATGATGACGAAGAACCCGACACCCCAATTGGAATATTTGAGGCCCCCTCCATCGACTCTGAATCTTTACTTGCCATTACAGACTTAAAAAAAATATTCAATATTACAACTTCAAATAGACGAAGACTTAACCAAATTAAAGTAATTCCTTTCTGATGTGGAAGATCAGATTAGACTGCAACCACAGAGCATACTCAGGCAGAAACAGAACTTTAAAAAAAAAGACTTCGACTCAAAAAAAATAATTCTTTTCTGATGTGGAAGATCAGATAAAAATTATTTTTTGTCCATTAGACTTTATCTCAAGGTGAAACATTTTCAACTCAATTCTATTGGTCATATATCCAAAACAGCAATCTTTTCCCCAAATTTTGCACGTCCTAAATGTTGATTTTGGCCTAACTTCAAGTCCCACATCAGTGGGTTTATTCTTAGGGGGGGAGGTTGTGAGTTATAAAAGAACTCCTCCTCCTCCCATTTCAATGTACCAAAACATTCTCTTCTCCCTTTTTAATAGAAGTAGTACCATTGTGTGGTGCCCGGAGATTAAGCTATTTGCTGAACTCCGTTCAAAATTTTTTTTTGTCTAGTTTCTCTAATTTTAATATTCAATATTATTAGGGGGAAATCTCGATATTTCCCAACACTAAATGGTTCTGAAAATACCCTCACATTACGCTGTCAATTCATTAATACGATATAGATAGAACATTTTTTTACTTTATGCGATCCCAGAGATTGTGTTACATGTCGATGAACAGAGCAAATAACGCAAGCTTTGTCCCTGTATGTTGTTGAACAATCCCTATCACCTAACATGTCTTGTCCTTGTGTATGTACATTTTATTTGACATGTTGTCGTTATATAGTTGAGCACTCATTGTCCCTGCATAATCGGTTTCTAGACTTGGAAGAGTTAGGGTTCTTTCTGATTTGTAGCAACATGTGCTGGAGCTTTTGAGGAAAAACGCAGTGCAGTAACAATAGCACCGTTGTTCTAGGTTGTACTGCAAATTTTTTTTTTATCAGCAAGAAACTTAACCCTTTTGCAAAGACCCTCTAAACTATTCACATAAGGGTTCCAACATATGCAGGTCACCTAGGTTGTACTACTGTAACATATGTAGTTGTTCGAAAATTTTAACTTGATAGTTTTAAGAATGTGTTCAAGAATTGAATCTTAAATGAATTATATATACAGCTGTTGTTGGTGTGACTGTGATTCTTTCTTTTGCAGTCTGCAAAGTGGTCATCTTCATGAACTGGGGGTCCATCTTTCTGAAACGTTCATCTCCATCAAAACCCTACTACTGCTACCTAGCTTGTGAATGTGCTTTCATCTTGTACCTTTTTTCATAACACGTTCCTTTGAATAGTATTAATGCTATACTATACCTACTCTGTGACCTCTTTCACTGATCAATAATCCAAGATAACCATACTTTCAATAAGGGGTTTAATTATGTATTAGTTTATACATATGTAGAATTCAATTTCAATATTTCAGATAAGGTTTCTAATTCATAATGATTAAAAATATCACTCAACTACTTACATATTAACCATCAATTAAACTAATTAATCTAATTAATGAATATTTCATACCTTCAACCACTTATGCATCCTTTTATGATTAACTATAATAGTTTTTTTTTTCATATTTTCGTTTTTAATTAATAACCATAAACATAGATCTAATTATCAGCGTCATCATGGATACAAAAGGTCCAAGTTGAAGAGCAGATTTAATGTACATAGACATATGTTTAAACCAACTTTTCAATAAATATTTAAAACTAATAATAAATAAATAGATAAGTTCATTCATAAGTTACAATATTATCATATACAAATTAAAAATAAAAACTTATAGAATTTATATAATGAAGCTTTTACCAATTAATTTATATATCAAATAATTTTTATAAAAAAATAGTTTTCGTTTTATTATTTTATTATAAATTAAAATTGATTAAAAATACAAAATCAGAAAATAGACTAATTAAATAAGAACTTTCTAAAATTTGTATTTTTTAATAAATGTCAACAAATAAATAATAAAATATATATATATATATATATATATATATATTAAAAGAATTGATGTAAATACTTCTGTTAACAATGCTAAATGGTAAGTGTTCTATATGTAGGTTAAGATATACTAACTAACAAAACATACAAGTCTACATATACCTAAAACAATCAACGATTAAACATAATTATTATTAATTAACCTATTAAGTACATTCATAATGACAACACCAATCTAAAAAACTGAGGAAATGACAGACTATATCGGTATGAATAATGTTTTCAATTCACATAAATAACATAAATATATCAAATAAAATACTTCTTCAAACCAACTCTTAATTGCTTCCTATATCAAGTACTAATTTAAGTATCGGATAATTTTTTATTCAACCTCATCCAGACCATTAGCATACACTGAGAATCGAAAACCCAAAAAGTGAAAACTAGACAATAAGAGAAGATTCCTTCTTTGTCCATAAAGGAATAGGAAGTATGAAGCTTTAGGAAACACAGTATATACTTAACTAAAATGGTGAATTATCATTTATTTACTGTTGGTGTTGCTTGTACTGTAACATTAACATTTTTTGCTAAACAACATGGGGAGTCGGGTACACACTTGCCGTCTGGCTTGTTCCTTAGATAACTTTTGCTGTTGTAATCATTAACGTATAATTTGGATTGAAGGAGAATTTTTGGAGTTAATCTTCCATTTTAATAGTTTGTCTCATTACATCAGAGCAGCACATGCTGGGAGGAATCATGTTGGTGACCGTGGAGGAAATTCTTTTTAAAAACCTCTCCAACTTTATTTAATACAACATTCATTTCTACAGTACTAAATTCCTAGCAAACCTCTAAATTTTAGAAGCTTGATGATTCTACTCATTCAGCAGTTTTTTTTTACCTTACCTAAATTGAAGTTTAGATGCAAAAGAAAAGTGCTCCCTGCTGCTGGAGCAGAAAAGCATTGAAAAAAGCAATAATAATAATATTATTATTATTATTATTATTATTATTATCTCCTTCTGAACTGAAGAAGGTACATGCACATGTAGTACATGAATAGTAACGTGACTTGGTTGCTACTTTAATCTGTGGTCCTGTAAGAAGTATGCAAAGTAAGTGACTACCATTAATTTCTGGTGTCACTGGAGGCATTCACTTCCACTTATTACATTTCCTATATACTCAGCTCAATCACATCTGTCATCAATGCATGTCTTGTGCTATGGACTCATGCAATACACTACAAAACATTTTACTATACATTTGTGATCCTCACGTCATCTTTATTTAATATGCCTTTAAAGGCCTTAAAGTTAGGGTTACTCCCTTTAATAAATTATGGAAGTGCTGCTGAGTACACTGAGGTTTCACATTATTTGATGACTGATAAACTCTTCAGCACATGGAGAGGCCACAATAAATGCTAGGTGGCATGAATAAATGCAGATGGATTGAACGTTTTAGTTTACTGATAAGTACCATTTTGTCCACTTTTTTACTGAGATGGAATAGTTTTTGTCATGAATAATAAAAGTGAGGAAATTTTAGAAAAATTATATGATTAGAAAAGTTGGGTTCGTAATAATATCTTTAAAATAAATAAATCGTAATTTTAGTTTAAATGATAACTCCTTTTTGTCCTATGACAATCATGCATGTATGAATAATTTATGATTTTTCTTTTTTGTTTTCTTGTTAAAATTGTGTTTACTAGTACAATTTTAATTTTCTTACCTATAATTTTTTTATTTCTTTATCATTTATTTCTTTTTTTATATTTTTAATTTTTATGAATTTAGATAATATAATTAATTATTTATATGCTAATTAAATGTATTTTAGTTAATTTTAAAAAGTCCAAATTTATCTTTTAAAATCTTTAATTTGGCTAGTGAAAGAGTTGTCTTGCACGATTTCTTTTTAAATAGCAAATGGTTACGTATAATTAGTTTCGCGGTAAATATAATTTAATATTTTATTCATTATTTACTAATATTATATTAATTAATATGTTTTTATTGATGGATTAAAATTATAGATCAATCAATTTATTTGTAAATTTAGTCACCAAACTGCATTGTAATTGATTATAAATAGTTTGAATTTCTTCACTTTTTTATACTTATAAATATTAATATAAATTTTATTTTCTGTCTTATTTTTATCCTTTTTTTTGCACAATATATATTCTTATTGACTTAAGATATTAATTTTGAAATTTGTTCCTTAACTTTCTAACACCACTTTATTACCACTGATAAAGGCTACTCTAACTTTGTACAATATTATAAACAATTGCCCACTTATATTCAAATTATATATTTTATTCACACTAGTTATGCATTTTCCATACATTCTTGTAGGTCGGTAAATATTTTCTCCCTCAACAATATTAGTTACAGTTTTTTTTTCCTATTTTTATATAATTGATATTTTAATCTCTTTTAATGTTTCATTTTTTATTAAACGTTATATGTTGTCGTTGTTAAGAGCCATTATTTATTTTACTATTTAACGATTTTGTCTCCATCTAATTCTATAAAAAATATTTTCAAGAATTGAGAAGAAACTTTGAATTTTTTTTATAAATTATTTTTAACTATAACTTTTAGGCAAAGTCAGAACTTTTACATATTATATTAAGTTCCTCAAGCTTCAATGAAGACATTCTTTTTCCTATTTCAATCCGAACAGATAAATTTAGGTTCTTGTTATTATCACTATTTTAACAGTGATAATAAGAAAGAATATTATCCTCTTTTTTATGTTACTCAGTAAGAGATAAAAATGTCATGCATGATTTTGAATGAGCTAAAGAAGAGAAGATTCTCTTTTCAATTCTAACTCTCTCACTCTAGTTCTTGATTTCGTTCGGTTACTTTGAAGGTAAATGTTTCAGGTTTTGAATTTTTTTGTATCTTTTCTATTTCTTATTAAACGAAGAACATCTTCTGAAAATCTCAGATATTCTCAGCATGATAACGAAGAATCTGAGAAACGTGTGCTCGAGAATTTTTTAATAGGTCAAATAGAATATGAAATTATTAAAAAATTGTTGGATATATATAATCAAATGGTAGACATACAAACATCATAATTATATGCTTTCCAGCGAAGTGTCATAATTTACATGATAAAAAAATCTGTATTAGTATCACTATCAAGCTGATAATAATTAAAAGTTTTATATTGTAATTTAAATGACTCATTATGAATATATTTCATATACTTATTTATAAAAAAAATTATTTTACTGATATAAAAAAAATGAGCTTATATATTGAAAGAACAAAATTGTCTGATTTGAGAGAGAAGGCAGAGACAAGCTTCCACAAGGGGATCCAAACTGGTAAGAGAGATACGCCAAAATAGAAAACTGCGACACCATGTGGATATTTTTCTTCTTTTTTTTTTCTTTTAATTATGAAAATTTAAAAAAGACACGCATTATTCTACTGTACCACGTCTTACGTTATGTTATGTCCCAAGTCCCAACCAGCCAAACAGCTTTTTGCTCTGTCGCCAACTCAGAGTCCTTTTCCCGATTATTAGATGCTCCATGATCCAACGGTTCACATCCGATACTATCTATCATTGCATATTATCTTGTCTTTATTTACTATAACCATTCATTCGGAGTAAATAGATAAAATCTGGTAGATTCAAGCATTAATTCTTGAAGCACCCAGAAAAAACACCACCACATGCTCTCATCAATTCCTCACATGATGGAGGACTCGTGGCAAAGCTGGCTCTCTCATTTGGTAACTATTTATCATTTCAGAACATATTGTTTGTGTTCAGACTTGCATGTTTGACATGTCTATAGCTTTGTGTTTGTTGGTGAATTGTTTATTTGTGTTGAAAGGGAATGGATGACAACTTTGGCTGCACCAACGGTGTAGGCTCTGAAGAGATGATATGGTTTGATAGTGGGAAGGGTTGTGAAAGCTCCAATAATGAGGTAAAAGAGGAACACTCAGAGTGTTGTTGGAGTGAAAGGGGTGTAGGGAAGCATGGGGAGTTGGAGGGAAAGGGAAGGGGGAAGAGAGGAACCAAAAGGGCAAGAACATCTTCTGAGATAGAATATCACATCATCTCAGAGAGAAAAAGGAGACAAGATATAGCAGAGAAATTCATAGAACTCTCAGCTACTATACCTGGTTTGAAGAAGGTATGTATCTATCTATGTATTATGTATGTTATTCAATCCTCATACATACATGGTGTGTACCTTCTCTTATTAGTCATGGCACAGACTTTGATTTGTGTTTTTATTTTTTAGTCTGAGAATGAAGTTATGCACCTTAGACTGAAAGAAAGAATGACACTGTGAAAAAGTGCATGAACATTTTACTAATTATCAAACTATCACCACTTATCTTGATTCTTCAATGTGTTGTCTTAGATATATTTTATGATAGATTTTTTCGGCCATAAACCAAATAGGGTTATTTAATTTAGTTTTTCACAAAGAATATTTCGCATCAATAAACATGTAAAGATAGGTCTAAAAGTTGTTATAACTATTGTAAGCTATTTTTTGAAAGCTGCTTTTTAATGTTTTATAATTGTTAAAACATAGATCGATAAGGCCTCTATACTCGGGGAAGCCATAAAGTACATGCGACAACTTCAACAACGCATAGCAGTGTTGGAAAAAGCGAGCAATAATAACAGTGAAAAGTCCTTGACCATAGCCAAATCACACCTTTGTTCAGCATCATGTGAAGCAAACTCTACCAGTGAAGTGCTCCCTGAAGTTGAAGCAATTAGTGGTTTAGAGAATGAAGTGCTGATTAGAATCTACTGTGAGAAACGAAAGGACATCATGCTAAACCTAATGACCCTTCTAAAAGATGTTCATCTCTCAGTAACCAGTAGCAGTGCACTGCCATTTGGAAACTCTACTCTCAGCATTATCGTTGTTGCTCAGGTAAGCCATATATCTTGCTAAAGTATGGAATATTTGCGTAATTCAAATCTTTTAGTGTGCTTATAATTTGTATGAGGCAAATTTCTAAAAAAGGAGTGCATTTTTTAGAAATGTTTAAAATGGATAATTTTTTTTATTATTAAAATTAGCAAATCGTATTAGTTAGGTACGATTTCAACATGTAAAAATGATACGAGTTAATTATAATTAAACAAAAATCAAATCATGTTCAGATAAGCAATTATTATTGTAAAAACGGATAAATCGTATGCGTATTTAATTGAAAGTGAAATTTTCATTTTTCTTACCAATAAAAAATATATTAAGAAAACACCTTTCCCAATCTTTATATAGATTACAAAACTGACCATTACATTATTACATTATTAGGATTAATATAAATTTCACTTTAAATAAATAATCCAACATTAAATGTAACACGCAACACTCATCCTTCACTTTTACATAATTAGATCATTCTTACAAAAATGTATAATGATTTCAATTACAGAGTTAACTGAAATCATAGCTCACGAATACGATTTCTTTCTTTGTTTCCACAATAATCGCTTCTCCCTCACACGATTTCATGTTTATTTAAATAAAATCATATCCAGCTAACACAATTTATATTTTTTTTAAGAGCCAATATATAGAAATATATTTATCCACTGTGTGATTGTTTTAAAACATTGCCATAATGGCTATGATGCAGATGAGTGAGGAGTACAACTTGACGGTAACTGATTTGGTTAAGACGTTGAAGCAGAATCTTGTGAGGTGTAACTTTGTGTGATAGAGTTCTCCAATATTTGTTCATTGAATTGAAGTTCTTGATGTCACTTCAAACTGGACTCAAAGCTAGATCCATAATGAAGGTCTAATACTGCATGGTTTTGCTTTTTGTTTTCGTAGGCCATGCATGGCCCTCATAAGCCACTCATTACCTTCTTCAATGTCAAACAATGCTGAACTATGAACTATATTTAATATACACTAATTTGTGTAGTCTTTTATGTTTAAGTTTCTCCCTTCAGAGTATGAAAGAATTAATTAATTAATTATGGTAGCTTAAGCTACAGAGCATCACTCAGGAAAACAAATGTTGTGGAAATTCTCTCTTTTCCATGGATATTTGGTCACTTAACCATGCGTAATTATTGCTTAAATAATAGGCTATATAGCTCAACACACAATCTAGAATTGTTTAAGAGGGAAAAAAATCGAATTCATATTATATTTTCTTATAAGGAATATCAGACAACAAGCATAGCTAGGAGTTTATACCCTATACATATATTTTGTAGATAGCTTTTCAGAATTATCCTTTTTTGTTCAGTCTTTTAAACGTAATTTTCATGGATATTTGGTCACTTTAAGCATGTGTAATTATTGCTTAAAGTGTTTTAAAATTATTTTTCAATTAGATTAATTTAATAATTTTGATAATCTTTATACTTGTAAATTTTTAAGTTAAATGAATTTATATGCAGAGAAACATGTGACGTTGTATTTTATTAAATTTGATTTATGAAAATCATGGACACCAAGGTGGTAATTTACTTACATGGAATAAGTAAGGTACAATGAGTTGTAAAACTAATAAGTAAATAAAATATCAGGTTTTACTAATTTTCAAGTCCCCGTAAACAAAATTATTAGAAATGAGAAGTTGATGAAAACTGTCACTTATTATAGTAAGTGAAATAAATTCTTCTAATTTTTTCTAAACTATTCTGGGAATGAGTAAGTTTTGATATGAATTAGGTGTTAGTTTTCTATGAACGTGTTTAACAAATATTTTTCAGAAATAGTTAAGTCATTAATCTAGTTATAATTCAACATATTTTTGATGACCTTAAATGAAGTTCAAAGCAATTATTGATAAACATATGAAAATTATATAATTAATTTTATATGTTTAATTCAATGTACGGTTTTACTTTTACTTTTACTGTTCTATTATAAATATAATGATAATATTTAATATAAAAGCATATAATATTAAAGTAGTCACCTCATTCTAGCAAAGTGATGTTGTTTTAAAAATTGTAACTATTTGTATTGTATATATGTATATATATTTGGGTTGTAAAATTAATCTATTTGAGTATTTGTAATTAACTAAAATATTTTTAACTTATTATATATAAAGGTTATATAGTTTTATCATTGTTTAAATAAATAAAAGAATAATATGCTCAGTCTGTGAGAGTATTGTTTTCCACTTTCAAAGATAGACGGAACCGCGCTTACATAACACATGCGTGAACTGAACACAGAACTCATATAATCTCTTCTGTCCTTTTCTCTAGTGAAAGGACCACTAATTAGGATTTAGTTATCAATTAATTTTTTTAGTTTTTGTATTTTGGTTCCATTTATCTTGCTATTTGATTCTTTCATAGAGTGTGACACGTGGATATTAAGAGGGATAATAATAATTTAAAATTAATGATTAAAATGATAGTTTATTTTATATTTAATTTTATCATAATTTTAATATTTGGCTTATATTCCAATAAATAATTTATGCATTTTTATTGTTTAAAGGTATATATCTTCTTATTTTGTAAGAGCCGTTCTTTTTTATGTATGTACAGTGTCCTTCTATGGTTTAGCATTATATTACATTCGAATACTGATGTGGCTATAAAATATTTTAATGATTATTACTAACACAAAAAAATAAAATGTATCCTTGTATACAAAATAATATAAAATTTATGATTTATCGCTTTGAAAGTGAGGAGGATAAAGTATAACAATATTTATCACTTAAAAATTAATATTTGGATTATTATTAATTTTAATTTTTTTATATGCATTTTATTTTCTTAATAAATAGTTCTGAGTGACCTTATTATCTAAAGTGTACATTCTTATTTTAGTGAACCAATTAGTATAATTTATTCTAAAAATTGGATAACCATTATTCCAAATTTAAGCAGAAATATGTTCATCGAGACACCGAACCAAACACATGTTAATCACAGGGAATAAATTTTTAACTTTGTTCGACAATAAATAAGTTTTCAAATAATGTGAAACTTATGGTAAAAATGAAATTGTCTTATACCACACATAATAAAAAAATGTCTTAGGTGATACCACGAAAATTTACTATATCATAAATTTGTAAAATGATAGAAGGATACATTTTCTGAAATTTAGTTACAAGATATTTACTTTATTAGAAATCAATTTAAGATAAATGGATGAAAAAAAATAATATAAGGACAATTTTGTAAAAATAATATGCATTTTGTATATTCTTGAGATTTGAAAGGGAATTGATGTAGTATTTCATTCTTGATGGAATATTAAATTTCTTATTTTACATTATCCTAAACTAATTGCATTGATCTAATTTATTTATTGCCGTGTCCATTCATTTTATTAACAATCAGTATACCATCAACGCATGAATTTATTATTTAATCATGATGCCACATATATAATATTTTGTTGTAGATATTATTAAATGCCCAGATTATACAAATATTTACCGTATACTAAATTAAAACTATAAGTTCTAAAAAATAAAATATCATTTCATCGGAAATAGAAAATAAATTTTAAAATATAACTAGATAGTTGTTCAAAAATTTAATTAAAGTGTTAAAAACTTAGTTGAATTACTAAAATCTGGACCCCCTCAAATGCAACTCCAATGAAACTGAAAATTAATAAAGAAGTCATCAAAACTAAGATAACTTTTATTGCGAGAAAACTATTAAAAAAGTTATATTTATTAAACTCTACTTTGAAAATATAAACAAACCTAATTCATACAACTACCTTCTTCCCCCTAAATTATAAACAAACCAATAATTAAGTTAACAACCTTGAAAATATTTAGTCACATAAATTATTCTTCTATTCTCTAAAGACTATAATATTAATGAAACAATAAAAATTAATAAATAACAAGTCATTATATTAATTTTCAAAAGACATAACACATAAAAAATCTTGAATAAGAATAATTAAACAGAGTAAGTACTGAAAATTAAATTTATGACCTTGTATACTAATTGTTAAAGAAACATTTACAATTTAAGTTAACAATTAGAATGCAATTCTTTTTTACTTTAAAATCATAATAATCCAATTGTTTGTACTTTAAAAACATAATAATCCAATTGTTATAAATTAATTGTGATTTGATTTACTGGATCTTTATTACAATTAATATATCTTATAATATAATATAATGTTTGTATTGAGTTATGAATAAAATATACTCATCAAATAGAATATGTAAAACTTAAATAATTTATAAGGTATCAAGCGGAAAAAAATGAATAAAAAATTTTGTCCTCTATTAGAAGATGAGAAGTCATTAAGACTCTCTAGGTATGCAATAGTTAACCTTAGCATATTTTAATTATATAATAGGTCAAAGTCAATTCAATTATCTCATATAATATATGAAAAATATTTAATCTCATATGTTTAAACCCAGTCTAAAAACCGTCCGAGTCTTACAAATGATTGGTGATTATAAGTGTCTTAAATCATTTTTTTCAACTTTCAATCCAATAGTTTGATTTGTTAAATTATACTAAAAAAAGTTATTACAGTATAAGTGTAAGTGTTTATCAATGATATAAATTAAACTGATTATGATATAGAAGAAAGAGATTGATAGCTAGAGAGATAGAGATATATACCCTTCAAGTTACCCCTTTCAGAAATTTTTGACTTTATTTATAATTCATTTAATCCTGCACATATCTCTCTTTTTTGTTTTTCTGGCTCTCTTAAATCACAAAATTAAAAAAAAAAAAGAGCAACCTTACAATTCTTTTATAGAATATTTAAATAGTTCGTCTATAAGAAAGAGTTGTCTTCCTTTTTTTAAAGTCAAAAACTGGTTGCTCCACAATCACCATCTATACATCACATTCAATGGGAAACCTACCTTGAAGAAGATGGAATGATGATTAAGGTGACGTGTTTCCTTTTGAAGATTTTGGAGGAAAGAACTGTGACTTTAGTTATAATTAAAAATAAATAAAACAACAAAAGTTTTTTGAATTGACAACACACCACATAATTGATTATGTTATTAAAATATAAAATAAATTTAAACTATATTTTGTTATTATAAACAATTTGAATTTTTTTGTTATTTTTTTCTATTATAGTAATAAACGAAAGGAAAAAATAATAAATTCAAAGTGGTAATAAAAGATAGTTGTTATTTAACTCTATCTTTTCATTCCCTCTTTTCTTAACATACCATAAAAAAAGTTTACAGGATAATTAATATATTAATATTGGATACCCTGTGGTGCATACAGAGAGAGAGATCCATGTCGGTTATTAAATATTTAAATAATTAAGTTCTCTCCATCAATTTTTTTCTCTTCAATAAACAAAAATAACACATCACTCAGTTTAAAAAAAATATTAACACCTTTTACTAACTAAGTTATTTTTCTAATATGTGTTAATTTTAATTGAAATTAGGAATTAAGAAAATGTCTTTTTGAAGTCATTTGTAGAGGAGGACGATTTTGAAGGTTGGATTCTTGTATTTTGTTTGGATATATATGTGAATATCCAGAAATTATAATATATAATTTCTGTCTTTTTCTAACTTTAACAAAAAAACACGAACCTAGGTTAGGTCCATTAAAAGGCAGATACAAACCAATTTAACTTGTGGTGGATAGAAGCAAATAAAAAAAATTGTTTTGACTGAGAAAAAGTTAAGAACAATCCAAAGTTAAGAAAGAAGCACGTGAAGAAATAGGGGCCTTAAGGGTCAATTATTTGTGAACTTTCTAAAACATTAATAACAACAGTTTAATTTTGATAGACTATTAATTAGATTAAGATTTCTTTTATGTTACTAACTACTTAAAATAATGTTGTTCTTATGGAAATTAATCTAAATCTTTTAAGATGGAGTAGAGTTTATTTTGAAGAAATAAAAATTTGATTAAGTTGTAGCTTATTTTATAATAGCACTAAAGTCTGGTTAATAAGGTATACCCACATTAATAAGGTTAATAAGTTAACAAGAGTATAACAATAATATAAATAAATTATAAAATTCAGTAAATAGTTGATGTGAATTTGATTATTATTGATAAGGCTTTTGTAAATTAAGTTTAATTATTATTTTTAATAAATAAGAATTATAATGATAGATAACGAAATATTCTATCATATAAATTTTTGATAACGAAATATTCATCATATAAATTTTATTGATATCAGAATATTTATCATATAATAAATTATTATAAAAATATGTAATATCATAAGATATATTAAATGCGGGTATTACTATGTAAATAGTTACAAAATGTAAATATGAAATTTAAAAAAGATTTTATATTGATAAGATAAGAAAACTTGATATCATATTTATAATTGAATTAGAATAATGAAGTAAAATTAATGTAGTCTGTCATCTCTTATATATAAGATTAATGTACATGGACATTATTTTGTCCCCACAAGAACTGTTTTGGAAAAAGAAGAAATAATTTTGTGAAGACAAGCTTTTAAAATTTGCAGGTTATGCTTTTTTCTTTTTTTTCTTTGGGTGTCAACTTCATGGGGTCATGGACTCATGACCCCCCTATGATAAAATATGTCTCATCTTTTATTGCTCCAGATTTCCAAATCTCATATGGACCACGAATTCATATTTCCAAAATCTTCAAACCACTCTTTTTGAAAATTTCCCATAAAATAAAATAACGTCAGTACATCATAATTTAAAAAAATAAAATTACGAAATAACTAAAATAAATGGTATATAATAGTATTTTTTTAAAATATTTAATATATTAATTTGACCTTATAATACGATTTCACCTTATGAAATAATATTACTGATATATAGTTTACATAAATTTTATTTTGATAGTCCAATAAATTTACTGAATTGTATCAGTTATGTTGAGTATATTAATAATAATAATAATAATAATAATAATATATATATATATATATTCTATATTAATGAATTAATTAAAAACTATAAAAATACTAACACTTTGAGTAATTTTTAACTTCTATGTGTACAAAGATAAATTGTGCTTTCTTTTTATAAACTCTTACAGAAACTTCTACATTTGTGTATCTGTTCTATTTTTTAATTCACCCACGCCCCTTAATAAATGTGTAAGGTTAATGGATTTTTTTTCTATCTATTTCTTTTGTAGTAAAATATATATTTTAAATGCTAGAATATAGGGTTATAATTTGAATTAAGATATTAATAAAAAAATCATGTGTGCACACGAATTAACTCGTTTTATTTACTACTTTATTTAAAATAATTTAAATAAATCAAAAAATTAATAATTAAATTGTTATATAAACTAATAAATTATTAAACAAATGTTTACATAATTTTATTTCATAATTTAAAAAGTGTATCATTTTTAACTAATTATTTAGATAAATCAAATATTTTATTAAAAAATTCATAAATAATTGAATATAATTACTATACAATTTATTTATCGCAAAGTATTCATTAGGGATAAAAGAATTTAATAGTAGAAATGTAATCAAGCTTAAATAAATTGAGCTTTTGGTTAGTTAGAATTGAATCTCTCGAGATCTTTAAGACATTTTATTAATAAAAGAAAAGGTTATTAGTAAACTTGTCTTAGTTATCTAAAAAGTAAGAAATTATTGATTAATAATGTCTGTTAATAATTAGAACCATGTGTTTAAAAGAAAAATAAAAAACTTTAAATCAATTATCAATCTTAAAAGTAAAAATTAAGATTCGGACCGGCTATACTCTTACGATAACTGAATTTTTAATTATTTATTATCTTCCGGTTAAATCCATTTCCATTTCCTACTTAAATATCTTGTTTTATGTTTTAGACCGATAGTAAAAAGAATAACTTCATTGACTCTCACATATTTGACCTATATATTGTTTTACTAAAAATAGAGATAAAATTTGTTTGTTTCCACCAATAGAAAAAAGATAGTATAACTGAACATTTCTGAAGAGAATGACACTGTACATAAATGAAATAAAAAAAAAGTCAAAGTAAAATATATGGTTTTAATGGAATAAAGTTTTTTTTTTTTTTAATTTTTAGATGCTACAAATAACAAGTTTCTAATTAAATAGAAATTATTTAAGCTAGCTAATTTATTTTTTCATAAATAGACATGGTATTATTGATTAAGTGATAAGTAGTTGGTTAAGATTAAATTTTAGACTTCAAATCCTATATTTAATCAGTATGAAATATTCACATCTCAATTATATTAATATTTCAAAAGTTTTATCAATTATATATTACCAGAGTAAAAAATATGTTAAAAAAATGAGAAAATACAATTTTAAGGGGCTAAATGAAATCCATAGCAAAGACAACAACCAATTTACTCGCTTGCTTGCTTACTTGCACTGTCACAAAAATCTCACCACAAATAGTTAAGTCATATACACCTCTAGTTGCATTGTAAAGGTTGTATTTAACATATTTCGAAAAGAACCTTTATGAAAAATAGTTATAACTTTCAAAGCTTTCTTAACATGATTATAAACATTAAACTATCTCAAAAAAACATTCACCACTTAATTACACATGCCACTTTCAACTGTACTACCAACTAACCCACAATTGGCAATAATGATGGCCAAAATAGTATGGAATAAGGTAACCATCCTTGTTATGAAAAATAAGAAAAACACAAAAAAAAAAGTGAATTATATATTAAATAATTTCATTACTTTTCATAAATATTGCATACAGCAAACTTAGTAACCACATAAATAAGATAAATACACATAAATATAACAAAAACATTACATAATATTTTTATAAATTTTCAATTCTTAATAATCCAATAAAGGTATACTAAATAAATTAGGACCAGATAATATTATCAAGTATTCTTTTCCTAGTTCTATTATAAAAATCATTAACAAAAACTAAGGAGAGAAGATAGCAAAAGAAAAGACAATAACCTCAGGGATGCATCACCATGGTCCCACACCCATCAAGATCACAGATCCAACGGCTCACATTTAAGTTGCATGAAAAACGAGTAACATCTTGTCGCATCCATATCTAACTTATATTATATCTCACAGCCTTCATGTGCCACCGCTTCTCTTTATCATCACTATTATTTTTTATCTCTAAGATCACATCAAATCTCTTTTGCATTCATTCCCATGGAGGAGGAACACTCGTGGCTGAATAGTTGGCAGCTTCATACGGTAACTCAAACACTCTCCGCTGTCAATTTTTGTTCATTTCTTCCGTTTTCAATCAACTCATCAATCTTTCTTTTGCTGTAGGAAATGGATTGCCACAACGATTTCTTCGACAACAATGACGATTTCTTCTCCGACATCATCCTTCCTCAGACACCACCACCAACTTTGTTCTCCTCCGAAACCCAACCCGACCACTCCTTTCGCGCTTCCTCCACAGCCCAAAACACTTCCTTCCTCCCCAGCGCCGCCGTTAGCGCCGTCGCTTCCAAACGCTCCTCTCCCAAGACTTACATTCTCTCCTTCGATAAATCCACGGTGGTGCCCGCCACACCTGAACTCTCCGTCCCTTCTTCCCCTTTACCTGCCAAACGCGCCCTCCACACTCAAACCGACATTACCAGACCCAGTCAAAAGAGGACCCGAACCTCTTCTCAGACCATCGATCACATAATGGCCGAGAGAAGGAGGAGGCAGGAACTCACCGAGAGGTTCATAGCGCTCGCAGCCACCATTCCCGGCTTGAACAAGGTACTCTAATGCCGTCGTTCTTTCCTTTGTTCACTCACTCAATTTGTATAACATGTTCCTAAGTCAATTGCAGACTTCATTATTATGATTATTAACGTACTGGGCCCAACGTTGTTTTGTAAACATTCATCTTCTTGTATTCGTTGGATTAGGTAATGGAAAGATATATGACAAAAGAAAAGACAAAGAAGTGGTAGATATAATAATGACTAGAGCGATGAAAAAAAACCAAAACAAAAAAGAAGTGAACGCAACTAATAAATTAGAAACAAGCTTAAAAAAATATGTCGAAGAAGATCAGGAAAACTAACAGAAAAGTAAAAATCGATGGCCATGGCGGAACAAGTAGGGGAAACTGCTTCGCAACTGAAACTAGAGAGAAAAAAGAGAGAAGAAAGGGATAGACAGATAAGAACAAAAGTTTATGTCAAATCTCTCTCTATATATATATATATCAACGAAAAGGGAAAACATATAAAACAAACCTAAGAAATAGACGACTAGATAGATGATCTAACCAAGAATTGTCTATACGAAGTCTAGTGAAGGATAAGTCCACTGAAAGAGAGTGCTAAAAAACTAAATAGTTTAGCAGAGAATTGTCTAGTTAAAGACTAAATTATCAAAGAATAACCAATCTAGTGAAAGATTCGTCTACTCAAAAATTAGATCCTCTAAACGTCTACTCAAAAACAAAATAATAGAAGAGTTTATCAAAAACGCTGCAAATTTTCTGCAAGTCTATCAAAAAGGCTGCAAATTTTCGGCAAGATGAGAGAGTGTGTCTTGTTATCTGCATCCTACAGTGTCACTTTCTAGGTTACCAATGAGTGAAAACCACGTGGTAGAGTGTTCAAACCACAAGATTACAAATTTTAGTTAGATTCATTATTAGAGGGAAAGAATAATGGAATGATTTCTAATAGTAAAATTGCCATGTATAGATGGACAAGGTTTCTGTACTTCGAGCAGCGATTGATTATGTGAAACAACTCAAAGAAAAGGTACAAGAGCTAGAGAAACAAAACAAAACGAGTGCAGCAGAGAGGGTAATATTGGTGAATAAAACCGACGCAAATGGGCATGAAGAAATCACCAGCTCCACTGAAACGAACTGTAGCATCCTTCCGGAGATGGAAGCAAGAGTGTTGGGGAAGGAAGTGCTGATTGAGATCCACTGTGAGAAAGAATATGGTGTTGAGATAAAAATATTGGACCACCTTGAAAATCTTCATCTCTGTGTCACCGGAAGCAGTGTTTTGCCATTTGGAAATTCCGCTCTCTGCATTACCATCACAGCTAAGGTACGTTGTTATGCCTCAATCAAGTTTAGTTTTGTGTTCTAACAATGTTCCTTGTCTGAGTAATTGTATATTAATCACTACTACACTATGATTATGATATGATAGCCCTTTTGGAATATAGTTTTCTAGTTCTAGTTCTATATATGTGTATGTATATATTTTTGAGTATTGAAAATAATATATACTTTGGTGTTAATTAACTGCAGATGGGTGAGGCTTACCAAATGACAGTGAATGATCTAGTCAAAAACCTTAGACAAGTGTTCTCAAAGTCTCATTTGCTGAGGGACAGTGATCCGTACTAGTGTATCAAACAACGGGTTGTAGTGTATGAAATCGGAAAATTTTGGTTTTGTTGGTCTCTATGATTTTGGTAGGGTTTTGTGTTATCATTAATGCTTGTTATATTATGTATTATGATGTTTATCAAGACAGAGAGAGAAAATAAACTGTAAGGTTGTTTGAGTGATATACAAGGGAAGAGAAGATACATGTAATAACAAAATGTAAGAGAATCCCTCTTTTCATGTAAGTTTGTGAAGAAGAAAAATAAGTATATCATAATTGATTATATTAATTTTTTGAAATTTTTAATAGATAAAATATCCCAATGTTGAACTGTATGATTAATTATGAGCTTTTTATTTTAATAATTATAAATTAATAATTAATTGAGAATAGTAATATTAATAATAAAAAATATTAATGATAAAAGATTTTGAGGTTACCTTAAGTTTCACTTTAAAGGCAAAACTGAAGGAAATATTATAATAGATTATGTTTCAACTATGTTGTCAACATAAATTAGATTATTAAAGTAAATAATAATATAAATATTAAAATAAAAAATTAAATTAATTTATTAATAATAATTTTTATTATTTTTTATCTAATTCAAACAATTTTATTTTCTAACTATTTAAAAGTTTTTATCTTCTTTATTTTTTTTTATTCTTTTTCCATCGTCTCCAAGCATATGCCATGCTTCGTTTGGATTGAGTTCACACCGGAAAAGAAAAGAAAAGAAAGACGAAAAATAGACATAGGAAAAAAATTAAATTAACCGTATATGTATAGTTTAATTTTAATAAAAATAGCACGAATTAAAATTGAAAGACTTTTAATTATAAAATTAAAAGTAATATTCAAATTTCCTTTGTTAATAACATTGGATAAAATTGCTAATTAAATTTTTAATATAATTTTATTCCTTTATAAAAATTTAATTTATTTTGTTAATATTTATTTTAGAAAAAAATAAAAATCACTAATACCATTTAATTAAATTTAATTCTTTTAAGTTAAATAAAAAAATTAGAATATTTTTAAGATCAATTTAAATCAACACTAAATAAAAAATATTAATGATTTTGATATAAAATATTTTATATGTCACATTTTTCTGTCATATTTAATTTTTATATTAATTTTACCATCTTTAAAATCCAAAATAAATATAAACTAACTTTTCTTAAAAAACAAATCATTTGTTAAACAATTTAACTACAAATAATATATGAAAAAAATATTGTTTAATATATTAAATTGAAATAATTTTTTTAAAATATATTTATAAAACACAAAAAGTTTCACTTAATTGTATTTTGTGAGAGAATTTTTTTATAATTAATTCATTGAATTGTTATTAAAATTCTGCATAATGGATTATGTCTTTAATCATAATTCATTATGCACCTTTTAAATATTAATTTATTGCATTCAATTAAGTAAGTAATTAATTTTTATTTAAAAAACTTAGGGAACCAAAAATGGCATTGTATTAAATATTTTTATATAATTTTATGTAACTTCATTATTAATTGCAGAATTCGAATTATTGTTCATAATAGTTTCATATATAAGTATCACATTATATAATTACATCAATATAATAAACTTAAAAAGAAATTCACTTCACTCGACGTTATATATGTGGTTGTAGTGTGATGACGTGGATCCCTAATACAATATGACATCTCGCCTTAGAACGTGTTGGAGTCTGATTTCTTATCAACAATCATTCGAGTCAATAAATTATAAAATTATTATATAATTAGTTTATTAGTAATAACAAGGCGTAAATCAATTCTAGAACACATTGGCCTATTTGTGCTTAGCTTGTTACGTGTATGTATAGCCAACTTAGTTAGTATAGATAAGTGTATGTATTAAAAAAATAATATCTCTTTCAAAACATAAGTTATTGTTTTTATTAACTAACTTTGAGTGTGAAAGTATAATTATAATTATCCTTTGATATTGAGTCAAAGTTCGAGACTAAAATCGAAATCGGAAGCAAAAGAAGGTAGAGAGAAGAAGGGAGAGATCGTATTACTATGTGGTGAAAAACTTTATAAACTAGCTACATGTTTAATATTTGAAATATGATCAACGACAGGTGTTATATAAAAGAAACTCATGATAATTACATTTATTAGATGGAATGAATGATGAAACTGGGAAAGAAGGTTGACACTTTAAAAAGAAAGAAAAATGACGAAATAGATGTGCTCAGAATCAAGAATGCTTGAATGAGACAAAAGTTGGAATATCTACACTCCAAAACCTAATGGGATCTAACTTGAACATCTTGTATAAGGTGCAAGAGGTAAATAGTTCCCAAAATATACCTTTTAAACCCTTACATCTATCTATAACCTCAACACGTCATCTCGTTGACACTCGTTCATGGAGGACATAACGAAAGCATCTCTCCCCAACAACTAAAAAAGGCCTCCATGTTGGATAAGTATGACAACAAGACAAATCTTAATTAACATGTCAACATCTACAAACAAGTCATCTTAGGTTGTTTATACACTTCTAAAGATGTCATTCTCTGTAGGTTGTTTCCTACATCTTCGAAGGCACTGCACCGAACGAATGAAGTGGATAACTCCTTGGAATGAAGCGGAAGCCTTGATTATGGATGCAAAATAGTGGAAGTTATAGCATAAGAGTGTTTGAGAAGCTTTGCAAGAAAATGATAAATTAGGTGGAAAAGGTTCTTGATAAGGTTGAGCCAACTATCAAGGGTTTATCTAAGTCTTATTTCAAGAAGAGAAAACAAAGATGAGCTCAAACAAGTAATGAAAAAAATTCTGCAACAATTCTTTATATCATTCAAGCTAATTTATATATGACAAGTTTTTAATCCTCACTTCTATGATAAGCTTCTAATCTTAACTTTTATGACAAGCTTCTCAAAGCTAGCTTGCATTTCAAGACTCAAATACTCAACATTATTTATGAGTCTCAAGACTCAACACTTACACTACATGGCCCAAAAATATAAGATTCAAATCTGTTTTACTTTACATAAATTATTTTAAATAATTTATACAATTTTAAAAGACTTCTCTTTAAAACTCTATTTTCTTCAAAATAATTTTTTCAAGTTTATATTTGGACCGAAGAGTTGATTAAAGCCACAACAGACTGAGATGAACTCAGTCTTTTTGAAAAAACTATTACTTTTTGTCCTTTTTTATTCTTTAACTAAACTAATATAACTGAAACGTATTACATCACCATGTGCACAGTTCGTAGACAGGTTGGTCCTTAATCTATAATTACATTATTTTGTGAAGAACATAATCAAAAAGGTCTCACTGACCATTTCAAACATCTTTAACCTACCTACATCTTCCGATCAATATTATCAAAAATACAAGTACATAAATAAGAGGGACTTTAACACACCAAAAACCCTTTCAAAAATTTGATTGATAAGGAAGGAAATTACACATGGGTAGCGAAAAAAGGAAAATGGTAGTATTTGACCCTACTGATTAGTAAAAACTTTCATTTGACACATTCTTTTATTAATAAAATATTATATAAATGGATGTGGAAAGTGAACATGGTTATGGGATCACTCTTAAATTATGTTATAAAAAAAATTGAAATTAAGAATAACGATACATTATCGTCCATATTATTACATTACAAACATTGACGTTAAATATTTATTTTAATTATGAATTTTTAAAAAAATTATGAGTTGAGATTTGGGAATAAATACAGTTTTTCTGGTAGTGATTCATAATCAATTCATATTATTATATTATTATAATATAATTTTCAAAATAGTTGTTTTAGGTTTTGGTGTTTTAATTTTTTTTTTAAATCAGAAAGTGAGATCTAAATTTTATTTTCTCTCTAACTAAAGAATCCGAATTGGAAAAAAAAATCCAATAATGATAGAAAGTAAGGAGAAAGAAAATGAAATACCATAAATTTGCATAGTTCATTCAAAAATCATAATTAATTGGGCCAAATTCACATAGCCGCAATGGATGTAGTTAGTATATGAATGTCAATATACACATATTGTTCTCACACCTCATCATCCTCTCAGATTTTGTCTCTCTATATGTTGTTCTTCTCATTGTGTCAAGAGTAATGGTTATAGCAGTTAAATTAAACTAACCATTTTAAGCTCTCTTGTTCACGAGAATAACTTTAGAAACATTATCAAAACCTCAACTACAGAGGTTTAAGTTATTCTTCCTCAAATTATTTCCACCTTCCAAATTTGAACCTCTTCAAATGAACAAGCTTGCTAAACAGTTAGGTGTTATACTAATTTGAATCAACCTTTTGAACGTTGATCCGTTTCTCATTAAGAACGAAATGATGCCTGACATGAATAAATTCAGTTTTCATGATGCTAAATCTTTGGCTTATTGTTTTTCTACTTTGTGATGCTCTCTCACATATTTTAAAGAACCCTACATCAGAAGTTATTTTGTGAGTTTTTTAAGTACTTATATGTTAACCGAGACCATGAGCACATATAATATAGTATCGGATCTTACAATTATTTCTCCAAAACACCAACTTTAGCTGAACAACAACATCTGAATCAAACTAGTCTTTTCACAGTTGCTCAATTTGTTAAATCATCTGATAACAAGCATATGAGTATCCTGACATACTTCTACAACCACGTATACTATTATCCCGATATATTATATTATAAACAAAATATTATCACTAGAAAAAACAATGTATAAGAACCAAAGGTATCACTCTTATTCCATATACACGTACGTTTGTATTAACAAAACCTGCAAATCTTTACTACGTTCAAATTGTTTATGGCTAAGAATATATGAATTTATATATTCATACTATTCACTTATCAGTGCCAGCTGACTTAATTTTCAAGTACAAATATATTTTAATAAATACATGTTATTTACTTGAGATGTTACTGAAATGGTTATACTTTATGTAAATCAAAGTTGGTAGTATTGAATTAATGGATCAATAGAGTTATGAATTGAACTAGTTGATTTGGTATATAAAAAAATATTTAGCTAAATAATTGAGTCAATATTCTAAATAATAAATAAAGTTCACACTAACACAAATTCACACTTTAGAAATATTGTCAATCTAAAATACCCAAAATATCAGTTAAATTATTAAAATTCATAATTATGCTTAGTACATAAATAATAAACGAATTTGCTTATAAATAAATACTCGAGCCTTTGTTCAGTTATATATATATATTATAAATTTGCATACCATGATTTAAAAGAATGATAACAAAACCAACTAAAATCTTAAGTTCATTTCATGTAAGACGAGGAAATGGTAATAAAAAAAAACAATGTGAAAAAAAATCATCATTTATTTATTTATTGAGAACAAACAGAAGATCATATTAAGAAAAGAAACCTTATTACAAAGGGTAATATTAACTAGAACTCCAAAACTTCTCCAAGTCCTTCTGACAAGAACCAGCATAGTTGCTTTCCTCATTCTGTCATCACAATATATTCATATTATATTAACTATGAAGCATGAGTACATCGAGAGGAGGATGCCAGGTTGTTCTTTATTCCACAAATAATTTGAGAGGACATTAAGTTTACCAAACTGAGGGCAACAAACCTAGCTATCTTGCAAGTTGGATAGATGCTTTAATGCAGAAAAGTGAAAACTGAGCGATAATCTATATAAATATATATAATATTGATGGTGTCACGTATATATAATTTGAAAGTATCATGCATGAAATCGTAATTCATTCCATTCATCAAACAGTAGTAGACTCTCCCTCATGAATAACAACGCAACCTAATTCCAGACTTTAAGATCAAACCACACAGAGAGATAACTAGAACTTGAAGAATTGATTCACTAGCATGGATCATTGTTGAACTTCAGATGACTGCAAGAGAACCAGTCTCAGGTTTTTCACTAGATCATTCATTGTTCCGTTGAATTTGTCACCCATCTGCGGTAATTAAAGATATAGGCTTATCATAACAGTTTGCAAAATCAATGCTCTCTCTAAATATTTCTAACAAATATGTATCTAAGTGGATGATCATATATAGTTGTCGGTGGATAAGAGACATGATGATGATACTGTACCTGAGCAACAATGCTGATGTCAAGAGTTGAACTTCCAAATGGCATTACACTGTTGCTGGTTGTGTAGAGATCAAGAGTATTAAGATGGTCCAAAACTTTGATCAAAATGCCATTCTGAATCTTGCAGTGAATCCGGATGAGTACATCTTTTTTAAACACTCTTGCTTCCACTGTAGGGAGTGCTTCACTGGTTTTATAGCATTCATCAGATTTCGTTGCACCAGAGGTTGTGCCTTTGTCACTACCAGTATTGGATCTCTGATGAACAAATGACACTGACTCTACCCTTGTCCTCTTACATTGTTCTTCTAGCTCTCTTACTCGTTCTTTAAGTCGTTTCACATAAGTGATTGCTTCGCAAAGTATAGTGGCCTTGTCAATCTACACTTCACAAAACATTCCATTGTTGAGATACAAATTTATTCTTTCCTTTTTTCAAAATATACATGTAGAGAGATAGGTAGATACATAAATTCTTTTGTTTGCTTACTAATGAAATGAAATGTCCATGGTATTGATCTAGCTCATCAAAATTGTGAACTTCAAGTCTTACATAGCATCACAGAAATTCAAAACCTTCCACGTGAATGAAAGAAGAACAATTTAAGAAGAATGATGCCTTTTGAACATTTAATTTGCAACTTTTATGTGTAATAAACTAAACCAGATATATGCAATGTTGAATGCCATTAATTATCTTATGGCAAATCAAACTGATAGATGATTAACTAGCTAGCTAGGATATATAGAAACCAGATAATTGAATAGAAAAAGCATTCACTGACACCACATTAAATTTGATTATTCCATTGTAAAGTATGTGATATCACTTACTAACCTTCTTCAAACCAGGTATGGTGGCTGAAAGTGCAATGAATCTCTCTGTCAGTTCCCGTCTCCTTTTTCTCTCAGTCATTATATGGTCTAGTGTCTCTGTAGAACTTCTACCTTTTCTTGTTGTTGGATTGGGCTTAGGTTCAATGCAATCTTTTTCCGAGACCCCTTTTGAGGGAAGACACGCGCCACCACTCCCTACAACTACTTCCTCTTGGTACGGCTGTTTTCCACCGTAGGTTTGGCAGGTAGCGGCCACTACAGTGGAGTCATTGAAAGATAGAATGTACGCAGTTGGAGAAGTGGCTGTGGCAGGTTTCTCTGGTGCATGTTGTGATGAGAAGAGGAAGCTGGAGCTGTTGCTCTTCATCACAAGGTTGCTGCTCTTGTTGTTGCTGAGGGCTGTGTAGCCACCACCACCATAAATTGATTTGCTTTGAACTTGAGGAGAGTGAGCTTCTCTGTCAGAAGAGAAAACTGGCTGATGCATGATCTCCCGAAAGATCTGATCCTCATCATCCAGTGACTCAATCTTGTGGCTTTGGTTAAAGAAATCAAAATCTTGTATTTCCTATGAAACAAAATCACCATTCTTTACATAAAACTATATAACACATAGTTACTCTCTAATTAATACAAACAATTGCAGAATATGATAAATATATATTATGATGGCCAGTGTTACCATATCAGAGAACCAATATTTTTGGCATGGCTCCCCCATTTGCAGTGAATGAAGGCAGAAGAAAAGAAAGTACAGGAACTAGATGGTTTGGGATTTAATTCTAGGAGTTGAGAGGAGAATGGTGGATAATAAATGGGAATGGGGATAGCAGAAAACAAAGACCCGTTGAACATGCAACTTTTATTTCCACCGTTGGATTTCACGCATTGTGCCTATCATTAGGAAATCATCACGAGCCAGGACCACATGGTGGGACAGTGACGTTACCTGCCATGCTTTTTTGCAGCATGCATACGTTACTACTTCATCTGTCTCACTTCTAAGATGGGGACACTCTGATAGAACTGAAGAATTAAAACAAGTTAATTAGAAGATACATAATTTCTGCAAGTTTGAGTAATTTTTTTTCTTTAGAATTTGCCAATCTTGTGAAAAAAACTTATTTTCTCTTATTACATCGCTTTGTTGGTTTTTTGTACCATATATATTTTTATAACAGAACTGTTGAAGACAACCATCGAACCTGATAACACAGAACAGAAGAAGAATAGGTATAAACCTGAGCTGTTACTAACCATATTTATATTCTGCTTGTTTTCTGTAAACACTGCTTTGAAAACCTGCTATTCTTTAACACACGTCGTACATTCATGCATGCCCTTTGTGCAAGACTATTCATACTATATAGCAGTTCTTTTCTTGTAATGTGTAGACACCTTTTACCTTTACCCCTTTATGTTTTGTGAATATATGTATATAGTTACGGATACTATTGGAAGGTTTTGAATTTAATTTTTTTAAAATATAGTGAAAAAGCAGTTTAAATATTTTTAAGTATATGATACACATGTACAATATCTCTACTTTTTCCCCCTGTGATTTCAACATATCTATCACATCTTTAACCCTTTTTTTTTGATAATTTTTGTCTTACATATAACTTTTCTTCCATTTCTTGTCTATCTCTTTTTATTTTTTGTCTTATCATTTGTCAATTTCTCTTTTTCTTTCACCTTTTTTTCGTTTTTTATTTCGCTCCTGTTTCTATATTCTACTGCATAAGCTGTATACACTGGTGGAAGGTAAATGCTGTTTGCTGTCAAAGCTCACAAAATGATTCATCATAAAGTAACTTTTGCTTAAACAGTACATTTAAAGTCTGAACATAAAGCAAAAAAAGAACACGGGCGAGGGGCCGAATTTATCGGACACCAAACAAAGCAATCAAGGTGCAATCAATTGCACCTGCAATGGGAACTATAATGAACTTTGATAAAGTTGCTTCTTATTTTTGTTTCGTGCAGGGATGAAAAAAACAGTGAAATAGAATGAAAAAAATAAATAAAAATACAAGTGAGAAATGTGGTAACTAATATTCCCAATAAAAAATCACTTAATGTTATTGTTACTTTTTTTTTACATTGCACCACAGATTTAGGTTACATCTCAAATAGTATCCACAAAAATAGTATATAAACTATAGACCGACACTTTCGTTGTATTTTTTAATAAGAGATGATTCTTCTGCAATATCTGCATTGTACCAGGAGAAAAAACAAGACATTGATGGTCAAAAGGAAAATGACATTGTTGTTCTTCTTCGTCTTCTTCGTTCTGCATTGCATGTTTTGTGAAACCCTCACCCCACATTATCAATGAGCAACACAAACTGTCATTTCAGTGTTGTGCATGTATAAGGGTCTAACTCATTTTCTCCTTTTCAAACTCGGATGTGAACACAACCATAATGTTGGATCATGAAAAGAAAATCTCGAACTTTTTGGAGCCCTCATTCACTGTTCCAAAGGGCATTACAATTCACACCTGTCCAATGAAAAAGTTATTAAAGCATGGAAATTTTGTCGTCTTGTTAGGCTGGAGCAGGTTTGTCCCGTCCTTTTCACATTCGCATATGTCTTCTACGGAACATGGTATAAATCCAAGCATCGATTCACGTAAATTCCTTATTCTTTATTCGCTAATTCTTTATTCATAGATGTTCTTTTGAACAAGAAATCGTTTTTGTCGTGTAACTGTAACTGTAGATTCAATGACAGTACTTTAAGCTATCATAATAAATATTCACCAACCAGTTTAATTTCCATTATTTACTAACCATTTTTCTTTGAAATCCAATATATATTAACTTATATATTTATAACAATATATAAGTTAATATATGACTGAGTATATTTATATAAGATTGAAAGATTAAGTTACACTTAAAATTTATGATATCAAAATATATTCTAATAAGATTATTAAACAAACCATCTATTATTAAATTATCTATTATAAGATATTTTTAATATATATATATATAGTCTTATTAACAAGTTGAGCTTTCATCCTAAAAAGAATATGTTAGATCTTATAAATAGTGAAAATCTTATTTTACAAACTAATTTTGCGAGGTTGAATTGTTCATACGTTTTTGCTTTGTTTCATATATTTCTACTGATAAATTCCTACTCAATAGGCATAAGGGCTTATTACTTAAATCAACGATTTCTTGTGAGTCTTGGAAAAGGCATACGAAGGAAGTGAATAAACACAGTAGAACCCTGAAAATTCACTTTTGTTTCCTGTGGATAAACAGTGTTGCATGGGCTCCTCTACCAGTCTCTTGTTTCTGAAAATTCTGTACCAAAATTAGCAAGGTAAACAGCTAATAACAAGATTAGCAAGGTAAACAGTTAATAACAATGGACACTGGTAACAGTTCTCATGATCTGTACTGATGGTTTAACACTATACAATAAAATATAATTATTTGATATTAAATAAATTATTATTTTATTACTATATTTGATGTTAAAATAAATTATTATTTTAATATTATACAATATTTTATTAAAAAAATTAATTAATAAAAATATATAATATATAAATTATTATATAATTAAGTGTTGATTATAAAAGTATCATATTTAATAAGAATATATAATATATAAAAAAAAAACTATAAATTTTATTTTATTAGGTTTGAGTTAAAGATGATCTCTTTTGACTCTTATATAATTACCAGCTTATCACTGTCAACTACTTTCATTGTTTTCCGTTCAAGAATCCGATAAATAATTTCAATTACTAGTATTTTCCTTAAGAAATCCTGAGAAATGTTGTTTGGCAATATAAGTATATACATTTGTTATGTGATAATGATATTAGAATCTGTATCTGTATAGTGAATTAATGTTGAGTGTAAAATGAAATAAGTATTTTGTGAGTTGAGTTAAATTAATTATCTCTTTATAGGGTGTTTAGATGAGAAATAATTCTAAGAGGATAATTTAGATATTTTGCAGTAAAACATGTTATTATGTTATTATAGGATGTTTAAATAAAAATAATTTTAAGAAGATAATTTATTTATCTGGAAAATGAGAGATGTTTTGTAATAAAACATGTTATTTCAGTAGAGAACTTCAAAATAAATTAAAATTTTATATTACGAAAGTAACTGAATAATTTAAAAATATAAATATTTAAACTTTATTAAAAAATAAAAATTTAAAATTATTCATATTTTCAAGTTTACGTGACTTCTTTTCGTATTTTGTCCTCAACTCGATTTTATTCAAGACTCGTTAAAAGAATCGAAATTAAAATTATATAGTTGACTAATTTTGATTAATGTTCACTAAGTTCTTTTATAAGAAATTATGTTTTTATTTAAATTAAAATAATTTTTTTATTGTTATAAATCACTATTATTATTGTTTGATATTAATTAATATTTTATAAATCAATTAAAAACACTATTTTTGATTGGCGCTATATCAATGTTTAATGTTTATAGTGATTTTTTTATAATGGACATGAATATTATTCTCCTTTTAAATCTTGACTCAAAAATTTTGTAATTAACACTTATTAGTATTATTTGACATTTAAATTTGAAAACTAAAATTCAATAAATTTAAATTTATTTATTCAAATAAAATATTTAAAAAAGAAATAATTTAAAATGAGATTAATATAAATTTAATGCATTTAAATATTTAAAGAAATTTTATAAATGAAAGTTAAAATATTGTCAGCAGGAGGACATAGATGGTTAGGTAAGGTCTTGTTTACTTGTTTTCTTAGGTGTTCATATAAATAAATAAAAACGTTACATCTAGTGCAATCAATTATTAAACTTGAAGGCTAAGTATAATAGAAATTAGATAGAAAGATAGTTGATGTATAAGATTTACTCGAAGGATATATTGGTGCTTTTGAGAAAAAAAAATAATAAAGTAGATTAATAAAATCTTTTAACATGTTTTAATGCATTACCTGAATTGAAATTTTGTGGAAAAAACAATCTAACCGTATGTAATTTGTTTTCAGTGATTTCATGGTTTAAATTTTTAAACGGGGTACAGAATTTCATTTTGAATTTTAATATAGAAAATTAAACCAATATTAAGAATCTTAAATTTTGAATTCAAAAGTATTTTAATTTATCGTTATGACTTTATGTGATTCAACTGATCTTATTTTTTATAAAATTAAATATAATTTTTGTAAGTATTTTGTTCAAGAGACTTTGATAAAATTTAACATAGATCATAAATAAAATTGGACTTGAAGTTTAAGAGACTCTAATAAACTTCTTTTATGCAAACTAATTATCAACAAATTTTATTGATATATATATATATATATATATATATATATATATATATATATATATATATATATATATATATTAAGAAATGGAAGTTGTTTTTAGTATTTTTTTTAAAATAAATTATATTGCTTTAAGAATATCTTGAGTTGTGGAACACACGAGATGAGACAAGAGCCAAAATTTTTAAGTCAAAATTGTTTTTGTAACTTTTTTTAAGAATCCTGAAATTAATTTGATTTACAGTGTGCAGAATCGACCTCGTAGATAAGATTTAGTATTATATTTTTATCTTCAATATAATTTTTTATTTTTGTTGGAATTGGCATCTAAATTATACTGCTCAAATAAGGAGAAAATTAAATATCAGATTTAAGAAAAGAAAAATCAAAATCTCATTAACAATTAGATCGAATATTAAGACTACCAGCCATGAAAATTATTAAAAATGTTTAGAATTTGTGTTTTAGAAGAGTAATGGGAGTAACACAATAAAAAAAATATAAAATGTGAATTCCCCAACTTCCGAATTTTTTTTTTAAAAAGAAAATAGTTGCTTAGTGAAGCAACTTTAAATTTTTTTAAACAATTTACATTATTAACTCATTTTTCTAATGAAAAGTTGCTTAAGTAACTTTTACTTTATTCAAACACATGAATAAGCATCTTTTGTTGGAATAACTCTATATATGAGACTTGGAATGTGTTATATAGGTTGAAACTTGTCAACACGTAACTACTACGAGCATGTCTTCACGGATGGATAATTACTATCATATTTTCAACTATTTAATTGGAATGATTTATTTTTGTTTAATTTAATAATTTATTTTAAACATTTTATCATTTCTTTTCTTTTCTTATTTGGAATTATATATTTATTTCTAAAAATATTTGTAAACATTCAACTTAAAAGTATTTAACATGTCTTCGAAGGAAGTATATATTTTTTAACTTAAATATTGATGGGATTATGTTTGTTCTTATTTAAGAAAATTTATCAAAAGAAATCATTAATTAAATTTTATTAAAAGAATAAAATCATATTAAATTTAAGTTTTTGGTAAATGATCTTCTCAAGTTATTTTATTTCTGTAAGATTTAATATATTAATGAAATCTATATTTATTGTGTTAGGAGTAAAGGAGGTGTGTTATAAATAAGGAATAAATATGTCATATTAAAAGTATATATTGAATAGAAAGTGGTATCATGTTCTTTTATATAAATTTATTCTAATTCTCTTGGTGCTAAATTAAATTTTTCCAATGTATCTATTAGAAAATTTACTCATGTCTCAGTCTTTCTAATTTTTTTTTTATAAAAATTCTAACAATAGTATAAAGTTGATGACTTATCTCGGTAAAGCTTCTGCCAAAACAAAATTGTTTAATTGTACCATAAACTCAATCATAATCAGAATAAGAGAAAATATGATGATGATAATAAAAATAGTAATATAATCAAATATTATTTTAATACTTAAAGTTATGCAGTTATCAAGTTAACCTTTGATATTAAGACAAATTTAAAGAATAAAACAGCATCAACTCCTTGAAATTGGACATTCTGAAAATAGAAATGAATCTGCCAATGATTTTAATTCAGACCAGTAGAAAATTAGAATAATTAATTGGCTTCTTTTAATTTCTATTAATTGATTAATTTAAAAAAAAAAATATTCATACTTAGGTGACAATGTTTGTACATACTAAGTCTTCAAGATTACACACAGTCGTTATAATTATAATTTTATAAAACCACTAACATTTTATAAATTTGTTTAAAGTTTTCTTAGTTTTAAATACTAATGTCATAAAAACATATATAAATTTAAAAACCAAAATAGTTTCTGGTTGAAATTGTAACTACTGGTGGATCCAAACATTGATAAGATCATAAGATATATTGGTTGGAGTTTTATATATATATATATATATAAAAGGTTAGCTGTTTGTTAGTGTCACGAAAACACTAACCAGCTGTACCAAACCCTATTGCAAGATCTGTTCTAATTTTTCTTTGAAACAGAGAAAACTCTTTAAGTTTAAGAACGTTGTATTATTTAGATCTGCTATTTTTTTTTATAAATGAATATAAACATGTGTTTTTTTTTTATTTTTGATTAATAAAATAGTAGAAAAATATAAATGTTCATATTATTCTATAAAAAATAAAAATAATAATTCACATTCTATTATTATTTGTAGAAAAAAACATATTTACCTAATGAAAAAGTTTCAAAATTACCCGAATCCGATTTAGGACCATAAAGCCACATGCATGGTGGTACTGAGTCACATAAAAACAACTAAAATAGCAACCAACACAATAAGTTGGGCTTGGGCCTGGTTACCTTTATTACGAGAAAGATAACCAATCTATTGGTTTGGGTATTTTTATTAGAAGTAGCACTTTTTAAGTATGGGGTCCTACCAATAATACACACTTTATATAATTTTTTAAATTACATAACTCTTTAATTTAAAAAGTTATATAAACTTAGAGTAGATAGCATAGACGTGAAAAAAAAAAAGTTAAACTAACATTTTATCTTCAACCACCGTCTGTGCCAAAGTTATTAAATGTTGACGTCTATCATTATAATAATAATTTTAGCATACCTATTAAAATAGTTTTCAATTAATTAATAATGTAAATACTGCTACACTGACATTGCACATATATAAAATAAACTGTGACACTTAAATTGGATTTAGAAGAAAATAAAATCTTAACAGAATAATTTTTATCAGTTTGAAAATTGTAAAAGAAAAAAAAAACAAGATTTTAAGCTAACGAATTCAATTAATTACAGTTAGTTTTGTTTGGATCAATCGAATTCACTAATATGTAAATATACAAAATTTACTTTTACAAAATGTTGTTTTATTTAAAAAAGAAGACACATAATCTTGTATTGAAAAGGGTAAACAACATATTTTATTCAACTGACTTATACTAATTAACAAATAACATAATTTAAAAAAACACATAACTAATAATAAAAAAACATTCTTAATTGAATTTATCAAATTTGCAGGTAATAAATTTAATGTTCAAACCAACATACATAGGTTTAACTGCCTTGGTTAATATTAAATTTGATTAGGTTAAAAAATTGAAGTAATTCAACCGGTTTAGATTTTGACTTGGTTCTATTTATATAAACCGTTGAACAAAATGCATGTTACAAAATGAGAATGCCATAGTTAAATTAGAGTTCTTTCTTAAGTGAATGGTAAGTTTATATATATATTGAGATGATTTTTTTTTTAAATATTGGCATTAAAAAAGAGAAAAGATAAGTGAGATCCTTTTCCTTACGACCACCAATGATATTTAGGTTTTGGAAGTGATGAATGTTTTGGTAAGGTTGTGAATGGCATTTTGATGAAAAGGAGTTGTGGATGTGGAAGAATATTCAAAAGGAGGAGTGGAAATTGACCCCAAAGATCAAACACACAAAAAGGTTGCATTATTTAGGCAAAGGCTGGGCATTCCCACAAAGCCATGAAAGTTGGAAGAAAGAGATAGAAGCTTACACCAATTTGCATAGCACTGAAGTACCAAAATCATAAAGATATCATTGAAACACACTTTCTTTGTCTCTTCTTCTTGGGATTGTGTAACACACTTTCTCTCTCTTTCTTTTGCAAAATCCTAAGGCATTCTTACTCGTCACTCCATGCAAATGCAATGCAATGCAAGCAAGGCCAAATCTCTTGGTCCAAAGAATGAATGAAAGAGCACAGTGCAGAACACAAAAAACTTGGCGTGCTTCGTCTTCTAGTTCTTTAGTCTCTTGAAAACCCAACTTCACTTTCTCCAATTACGCTTGCACACACGCCCATGCTTCTCTCCATTCACCGACATTCTTTCCATTTCACAGAGAATGTTTACCCTAACTATTTTAACTTCCTTAAATTATCCATTTTTTTTTATATTTCCTCAAAATACAATTTCATGCAAGAACTCATACTTCAAAAATATTATTTTACTATGTGTGCTGTAAAAATATAAACAATGTTTTGTATTTTTTATGATGAACTTGCAAAACAAGTTATATGTCTTCTTTCCCCAGTTTGGTTTAGTTTTGGAGGGAAGGAAGAATGAAAAAGAGGTGGGCTCTGCATATTTTTGTAATCAGTTGAAAGATTGAAAGGAAGGGAAAAGAAAAGATGATGTGATGAAATAAAAAGACTACTTTACTCTTTTCTTTGTATTTCATTGTTTTGAATATTTTATGCTATTGTATATATAATGGTCTCAAAGGATAATTTTCCTTTTATTAATATGCAAGTTCTTATGAAAATTTCACAGGATTCTGAAGTTTTATAAAATTGAACAATTTTAATCCAAGAACGTTGTTATAGTAGTGTCTCTTTTTTTATAATAGTACTTTAGGGTTTTCCACCTAAAACAAAGGATTTTTAAATTCTTAATACAATTTGATTGAGTTATTTATTATGGTATTTTTAATTTTCTCTTATTTTACTATATAATTATATGTCATTACATTTAGTAGGGCACAAGCAAAAGGGCTACCTTGGGAAATGTATAAAAATATGTGTTAGTGCGTGTGAGACCGAGAGAGTTGAGTTGTGTTGATTCTTTTGCATGGATTGTTGAGAAAGGCACGTTTTTAAAGAGATTGACTTGTGATTTAAGATTGAACTAAGGACAAATGAGGGTGAGAGAAAGAGTTTTCCCAAAATTGCTAAACTAAGTGCTTCCACTGTGGAGATTGCATAGATCCAAGCCAAAGATTATACTATTAGGAAACAATCACTATTCATCCTACAAATTTATCCATCACCTTCATCGCTTTGCATGCATTTGTGCATACCATTTTGAAGCTCGGTTTTCAAGTTACCCCACGTGAAGTTGACGAGAGCATTTATGCAAAAACAAAAGGTTGAGAGGTTCAATTTTCATAATAGAAGAGTATTTCAAAAAAAATTAAGACAACCACTTTATGCATTTGTTCTAACTTTTGTATATTGTACTTAACTCTCGAAGGAAAAAAAATATAGGTACTCTTTTCTGTTTAACTAAGGATGATTCTTCTTCAAATTACTTATTCTTTAAAGTTAACAATTACAAAAAGAATCGTGTAATTGAATCAGAGTATCATCCGTATATTAATTTCCTTTTCCTTTTTTTCTTTTATTTTTTTTTCTGGAGATCCTCGCATTATAAGTTCGAGGTTAATGTATTGAAATAAATTCAGAGAAATAAATGAAAATTGAAAATCATTTTCTAAATGTAGCTGTTTGTTTACTTTTGCGTTTTGCTTAATTTCATTACACAATTGACTACGAACGTGATCAGAAAGATATCTAATGAAGCAGATCTTACTTATTTTACGATTTATTATAGTTAATTCTATCTAGAATTACTTTAGTTAGATTAAGCATGGGCTCAGGTCAGATTCTAATTGAGGTTGAGTCTTGTTGGTTCGAATTCATGTTAGTTAAACGAGTCATTTAGGTTGAGTTAAATGAGGTAAACTTAGATAAATAGAATAGATTTATGTTTGATTTGAGCAAGCCGATTTAGACTCATGTCAAATAGAGCCAACTCTTCCCAAGTCAAGTCGAGTTGGCTAAGTATACATTAAGTTGAATGAGTTTAGATACAAATTAAACTAAGTCATTTTGGCCTAGGTCAAGTTTTGTCATCCCAGACCAAGGTTGAGCTTTATCTGTTTAACCTAGTTGATCTGAGTCAGTTTGAGCCCTCACTCGAGTCGGCTCAACCGAGTCCGAGTCCGAGTCCAGTCCAATAAGAGCAAACTTGAGCTCGAAGGGAGTTGCAACCCAGATTAAGCCGAATTATCTCTATTTTGATGAAGTTTAGTCAATCTCAAACTAGATATCCTAGTTTGGGACAAGTTAACCCAAATTAAGCATAATCAATTCAATACCGACATAAGCTTGAAATAAATATATTAATATTCCATAAACATAATAGTAATATTTTATATAACGGACTTAGTAAATCTTACTATTAAAAAGTGAGTTTTAAGTTTAACTCATTTTATGAGACTTGTTTGTAGTTTGTAGGGTGAAGATTATTTTCATTTATATTTTATGAATTGGTTTTGTCTTTAGTTAATATAAGATTTATAATCCCTTCGCTTCGAGACATATATATTTTATGCGTAATGAGTCTAGATACTTGTGAGTAGAACTAAGTGAGTGTAGATATTTATTATGATAAAATTTAATATTATATTAAAAAATAAATTTTAAATCTAACCCATTTTTGATGAATTAAAAATTAATCTTTACAAAACTTGATTAAGTAAGAATTGCCTTCGTATATATAATAGAAATTGATTACCTTTAATCCACGTGCGATATATAAGAATGCTATCAAAAGCTTTATGCATATTAATATTAGTTTAGGCATTCTGCATGCATCTAATACAACTATGTGAAAAATAAATAATTGGAGAGAGTAAAAATAAATGCAAACAAGATATAAAAGAAGGTAGTATAAAATTTTACGAACATACCATACAAATTAGAATGGTATTTTAAGTTAGCAAAGAAAGGACATGATGAATGATAATGTGAAGCTGAAATGAAGGTCGAAATCAAATCCAAAATCTGGTGCATTAATTGTTTGCGATACATCTGGTGCTCCCCATCCATTCCATCACCTATGCATAATTGCTTCTTGACCTTTGAAAGACATCGTTCATGACATCATGCACAGATCATAATGCAAATCTCATCATCTTGCCTTGCATCGTGCATGCTCTTTATGAATATTTTTCGGTAAAGTTATTATACTATTTCCAATTCTTTATTCTTAATTTTCTCGCATAACACAAATAGCGTGTGTTACTCCGAGAAAAGACCAATGAAAACCGTACAAGAACAAGAATAATTATGACAAACTTTGAATTAATTAGCACGAGGAAAGTTAAAAATTATGGATAGTTTGAACATACACAATGGTAATACTTGTCGAGGTGATTCTGGTTTCCCCTGTGGTTATTTGCGTGTGTCTGCCCGATGAATGAACTGATAAAAAAGAAAGGATTTGTACAGTCAATCATGTTTTGCAATTTTGCAGTCAAACAATCTTTTCCTTGACGACACAGTGACGCTCTCTACTCTTCTCATGGCATCAGATATTAATATTATCCCTTGCTTTCTCCCAATGTAGTTGCTTCTCATTCTCATGTAAAACCTGTCATCTTTCTTTTACTAGGAGATCATGTTCAACCATGTGTGTTTTCATAGAATGTAACGTGCGTTTGTCACCAAAAAAAACCTATTAACCTAAATTAATGTCACAGAATCACATTTTCTATAAGAGAAAGTAGTTCACCTAATGGTTCATTTTGATCTAATCATAAATTTCTTGATACTAGACTAAGGGTATGTAGTGACCTTAAACTAAAGGGGTGAAGGGGCCCGTGCTACATAGGTGTGTTGTGTTAAGGGACCTTCTGAAAGGGTGTGTATGCCTACAGTGCAGCCTACAGACAGCCTAGGAAAGACAAACATGTAGATACGAGGGATTACAGTCTTTTCAGATTTCACACCAATATCTACACACATCTACACTTCTCTCTCTCTCTTTTTCTTAAATAAATAATAATAATATAATATTTTAACTATTTTCAAGCAAATTTTCTTCAAGACAATATAAATATCTCGTTTCCCTCTGTAGGGGCCACGACCACCTTCGATCCAAAAAGTCTACCTACATACTTATGACGATGAAAGACGAAATGTACTTACACGCGCCCACCACCACCACCGGTAGCTTTTTGCTTCCAAAGTCCGAAACGGCGTCGTCTCAGAGTCTACGATACGAAACGGCGCTGGAAGGGATCGCCGCGGTGGTGGGGGAACATGCGCTCTTTGGAACGACGTCGACATCCTCGTTGCATGTTTCGGACACGCCGAAGAAAACGGCTGGGGTGTCGGTGAGCAAGAGTTACCGAGGAGTGAGGAAGCGACCGTGGGGGAGGTGGTCGGCGGAGATACGCGACCGGATCGGGCGGTGCCGCCACTGGCTGGGGACGTTCGACACGGCGGAGGAAGCCGCGCGTGCGTACGACGCGGCGGCGAGGCGACTCAGAGGCGCGAAGGCGAGGACCAACTTCAAGATACCCTCTGTGCTGCCGCTTTCTCCGTCTTCGGAGAGTGGTCATGGTGGTGCGGTGAAGCCGAAAGCTGCGCGGAATAACGCTAGGAAGTGTTCCTCTGTGGAGCAGTTGTTCAGTGGGGTGCCTCAAGCTCGAAGAAACGATGGTGGCGGTGAAAATGGGAACTTGGAGGTGGATTTGAAACTGGGTGTGAACTTTGCGAACAGTAGAATGGTTATTTAGGTTAAATAGTTGAATGTTTTTGTAGTGTACAAATGCTGTGTCTGGTGCTAGTGGCTCTTCTTTCGTTTCTTTCTGTTTTGTGTAGCTCTGATGAAACTGTGCAACGACCAATGTTCGCTAAATCTGGATAATTATGCAGTTGAATGGGAAGAGCTTTGTTTTTTAAGGAATGAATGTTGGAACAGAATCTAAATTGACTTTACTACACACACGCAATCTTTATTACACGCTTTTGAGTCTTACTATAGAAACTAATGATGTTTTTATAAGGGGTTTAAGTTGAACTCTTTTTTGAGTTCTTTGAACTTAATTTAAATGCAACTGCGATTGTTGCCAGCAGTTTTGCAGTATTCATGATCATAGTCTGGTTCTGGCTTGCTTGTGTGTAGTGTTGGTTGTATATTATGTGTTATTATTATTATTATTATTATTATAATGTAGTTTATTATTCCATAGTTTTTAGTTTTATGAAGTTATGATAATTGTACCCTATTTAGTAGATGTGAAATGATGGAGATCTAAAGACGTGGCACTGTTATTTTGTCGCGAAAAGAAGAGTACAACTGAGAGTTCTATTCCTGGAGTTGTGATTGGCAGTGGCAGTTGCGGTGGGAGAGAAACTTCTTGAGGTCAGATCGAAGGAGAGATTCAAAAATATGGTGCCAGTCTAGCACAAGTACGTAGCCACTTCTTTTCGAAAAAATATAAGAAATTTGAATCAGTATTTTCGGAAACATCATGGTATCTTTGATTTGGTGGCAAAGAAAATAAAAAAGAAAGAAGATATAGAGAATAAAGTGAAGAGGCTTGTGATTTTGTACGTACTTATATTACATTCAAGAACACATTAATTATAATTTAATATTCTTATTAAGTCAAAGAAATGTCAATTGTATTTTTTGAAGGGATTATAATACTCTGAAGAACTCTAAAGAACTCATGGGAATTCATATAATGTATTGAAAACATAACTTCCGATCTTTTAATATAGATATGCATCTTCCTTCATTGAAGAGGAATAGAGTATTACTTTTTTTTTCGTAATAAAGGAAAATATATTAAACTATTTAATGTTTGAAAAATATTGTGTATGTTTACATATCTTTCACATTTATTTAAGATTTCCTTTGTTTGTAACTTTACTTTGATTACTTCAGTTCCACTCTTCCTATTCACTAGGAGTAAGTTCGTGGTTTCAAACCTTTCGAGTTTTGTTAGATTTGATGTTTCTTTGTAGAAAAGGAAGAAAAATTAAGGAGTTAGATGAGGAATCATTGAAAGATCATGTCAAATTCATTTCAAAAGCAATATGAATATTCAGAGGAAACAATATTTATTATTATTCTTCTTTTTTCTTTTTTTTTTGGTTTGACGTAGGTAAGAATCTTATTCGTTATCTTATTCCTTATTTATATGCTTAGTGTTTGTATTATGCAGTATGTATTTAGTGTTTTTATAATGACTAATTTATTATGCAGTATTATTTTATTTATTATAAGTATATATTATATTAGTTCAAATTATAATGAAATGGTTTTTAAGGTAAGCACTAAAAAAGATATTCCGTTGATATGACGCGGACCTCTTTCTCAACAACTTAATGATAGGATTTGTTTTAATTTGTTGTCGCAATTCTGTTAATAGATAATTTGAATATTGACAAGTAAGAAATTATTATAAAAATGAAATTATTAACAGTTCTGTTAATTTAGAATTTCAAGATTACAAAAATTAGTAAGTAAGAAATTATTATAAAAATGAAAAGTTAATTTGAATGTTTTTATCATAATTTAATAACTTAGAATGTAATAAAACTTAAGTAGTTGTATTTCTTGTGAAGGTTTGAAATTTTGTACTTTAAATTATATGAAACGGTTTACGACTTTTCGTTAGTAAAAGTTGTACGTAAGAGTTTATAGTTTTATTTTAATAAACATTATATGAAAGGATTTAAATTTTTTTCTTGTTAAAAATTGTATATTAAATAATGAAATACTTTTCTTAAATATAGATCTTACAGTGTCGAATCTGGTTAAATTTGATTATATACATTAGTGTATATATGAAAAAAAATATAAGTCATAAGTGAGATTATATTAAGAATTACGATAAAAAAAATTAAATAAAGCTTAATATGCTTGGTTATTTGATCACTAACATAAAATTCACGCTCTTTTATCAAAGTTTTCCTTACAATAAACTCTTCCTTTACTTAAATTTGAAATTAGAATGAATATCATTTTTTTATATTTTAAAATAAAACATTCACTTATTTAAATATTTTATTTCATGAATAGCACAAATTATATCTACCCCACAATTTATCTTATTTTAATCACTAATTCCAAAATTATTTTATTGAGACGGCGGCTTGAGAAAAAAAAAACACCGTACATAGTTTAGAATTTTATAGTTTAAAATTACTTTGCAGTTATAATTATAGGATTACAATTAAATTTTAAATATTTAAATTTAAATTTAAAATTATAATTGTAATTTTTAGTTTCTTGAATAAATAAATTCTGAAAGAAATTATCGAAAAAAGTTCAAAGTTCCCAAAATTAATTTTTTATTTAAGTTTTTTTTCTTCTTTAAAGTTTTTCATTGACATTATTATTCAATTTAAAGTTTCATTTCCTTAAAATTTTGCTTGACCTAACTTATTTAAATTAAAGTAAGTTAAATTAAACATTATAATATAAAATATGATAAAGAAATTATAATTATTTGTGTTTTGTGGAGTAAATCAGTGTGTGAAATTAATTGGCAAGTAACAATTAAATTTCATTTATGTTTAAACTTTAATTTAATTTTTTTATTTATGTGAAATCTGTAAATTGTTTTAAATTTATCCCAAAGGGAATAATTGTGTTTATGTTGAGGAATGAGAATACTAATTTATAAAGGGTGTAATATATAGGATAAGAAAATGTTTGGGCCTTTCGTATAGGCTTCTACACACTCAAAATGAAAGACGACTGAACATAGAAACTAAATGGGTATAGTTCGCAAATAGAGAACTTCCCTTGTGAGATCACGAAAATTGTAAAAACTCGTTTTTTAATTTACTTTATTTTAGTAGTTTTTAATTTATAAATTCCAAACTATTTTAAAAAATTTATAGCTTACTTAGTTTTACAAAGATAAAACATAAATTATAAAAAAAATGAAAATGAAATTTAATTAATATCTATTAGATAAAATAACTTGTTCAAGCTAAAAAAATAAATAAAATCACTAAAAATTGAATGAAAATTTATTTGTATAGAAATCAGAATAAATAAAAGAAAATAGGATTGAATTATGTTTTTAAAATTCTTTTAAAACCTTTAAGTAAATTATCGTATGATACTCGATAGTTATAGGATAGTTTGTATGATAAACTATCTCTCAATTAGTTATTAAAAATTCTTTTGAAAATGTTTTTATTAGTTATCACCACAGGACATGCAGCACAATAAATTAATAAAAGAATGATTATTTAATATTTTTATTTCAGTTTATTTAATAGTGCAAATCACATCTGCTTCTTAAGCATTTTCATACTATAAAGTACAAAGCAAGTATTATTTGACACTCAAGTTACTCTTAGTTACAACTTAAGTGTTTTTTGACACTAAGTCACTCCTAGTTGAAAATTTGAGTATTCTTTGAAATTTAATAATTTTTTGTTATAAAATTGCTTATCCGTTGGAACATAGTCATTTCTAGCTAAAACTAAGTATTCTTTAAAACTCAGTCACTCCATTTTTGGATAATTGAATAATGTTTGGAACACAATTACTCCTAAGATAAATGATTATCTAAGAATATGATCATAAATCACAAGTTTTGCTCTTTAGGGAGAGATTGTATCTTTTGACGATTATAATGATAAACACTCTCTCCTAATTTGCTAATGAACAAAAATAATGTTCATCTAAATTTTTTTTCCGTAAAGAAAATTTGGCAACGTTTTAGCACTTGTGGATAATAGTGTAGCTTATTCTTCTTCTCTCAAAAAATGCCTTTATACAGGCACTTGAAAAATGTAACCACTAACTATAAAGTAGCTTTGAACTCATTTGAATATCTTTATCTTATTTCTACAATTTGATGAGTTTGATGGATGAGAAGAATTAATGTGTTTGGCACATAACATTGATTTTCCTTTCTCTTCTTTAATGTGTTCCATAACATATAGTATTTATCTCTCTAGTTTACATAATATTTTACCTTAATATATGGTGGAAGTGCACATTGTAATAGACATTAACATATGCTAGTGTCAAGATAGTTGGTGAACATTGTAACTTTAATTCAATGCTTAAAAGATCTTTGATGTAGACTTTAATGCATATCAACTTATAATAGAATAAATAGTGAAGACATTTAATAGGAAATTAAGCTTTGAAAATATTCAGCTTAACATATGATATGTTTGTACTTATTATTTGATCATCAGCAATGCCTATCAAACAAAATGAAAAATTTACAAAATATTATATCATTTATGAAAAAAAACACTTATATTTTGTATGATGTTTTCTTTATAATTTAAAAAAAAATTATAATTAGATATACATGTAATTTTGTTTGGAAAACATAGCTTTTATTTAATGGAGACAATTGAAGTGGCAAGAATACCAACACGGAGTGAAATTTAAGAAATAACTTTATTACATTTTTTTCTTTTAGGTCTCATTTGAATAAGAATGTGAATGTTTAATTCAATAATTAAAGTATCATTTTTTTTTACCCTTTTCTCTTTTTCCATCAAAATTTACATATGCTCGCTCACTTTTTTGTGGATAGAAGGTAGTAAAACAAGAACAGAAAAAACAGTGGTCATCCCTTTGACAAACAATTTCAAAATAAATAAAAAAAATGAAGCCAAGATCCAACCAGATGGAAGAGACTGATGAAAGAAAATGAAAACAACAACTATAGTTTCCCTTTAAAAGAATTAATACTGTGAGTGCTTGCATAAACACTCAATCAGTAGATACAATCATATTTCACACAAAATTTTTGGAGAAAAAACACAAAGCAAAATAAAATCAGTCCATTAATACAATCTGAGAGTAAGTCAAGCAAAATCATTTAATACTGACGTCTATTTATCTTCACATTCATCTAAGGAACATCTCATCAATGTATTTTGGTGAAATGAAATCCATGAGAATCCAGACAAGATAACATCTCTTAAAAACACTCTCATAATCCAAATCTCAATTGGAAAGCCACTCATACAGAAAACCAAACTTTCCACATGACTTTGGTTTCTTTTCCAAATGGAAAAACATCATGATTCATCATTGAATAGGTCTACATAAATATGAATTATACAAGGAAAGGAAAAGAAAAGGAAGTAAGAAAGAAATTCAAATCAAGCCCAAACAAAACATCTTAAAACAAGTAAAGATTAACATGATAAAAGATGGTTAAGCATATATATAATAAGTATTTTGCATTGGGTTAAATTTTCACACTTTCATAACATTGTCATCATAACATCACCCTTAAAAAATGAGTCAAATTCCATTTTGATTACTTAACTTCATATCTTTGATTACAATTTCCCCCTTCAAACAAAGTAGTTTGTGGAGGTATGTTTTTCAACTTGTACTCTTACATTTTTTTTTTCAATATTGGGTATTTCTCCATTTTACAAACTGAATGATAGGTTTTTCATTCTTGAAAAATTCTGTGAAAAAAAACTTTTATATATAGGAACAAAAAATTGAGTGTAATGTGTCACCATGTTTTTGAACTTGGGTATCCTTCAAATCTTTCAACCTATCTGTGCAAGAAACTTCAGCTCTATTGAAGTCTAATTGGGAGATTAGAAGCTGCCTGATTTGCAGAAGAGCTAATTTTATACCTGATGCTGCTAACATACACAAACTCAACTTGGGTCTTCAAAAAAATTTGGTTGTTCCCACTTGTATCTTTAATGCTTGTATAATTCGTAGCACTAGATCTTTTATTCTGCAAATGATTTCTTTTTAGGCCCTTTTGTTACGAAAAAAAAATCTTAAATTACTACACTTGGATTAATAAAACCAATCTTAAATTTGTTTTGCCTTCAAAAAGGAAAAGAATATAGATGTCTGGATAGAAGTTCAACAAGATGAAGTCATTATGCCATAAATGATTATAAAACAAGAAAATAGAGATACCAAATGAATGCTTATGCTATCTAAGTATATATATATAAGTCACATTATTAGTCATTAAAATACGAGTAATATAATATTTTTAGAGAGCAATGTATAACTATGATAATAGAAAAGGATAAAGAGAGAAGAGAGAAAAATATAGATATATTACAAAAAAACAGATAAAGAGAAGAAGAAGAAGAAGAAAAAAATGTGTGAATTAAGTTATATTTTTTTTTTCTCATTTCTAGAGGTAAGTTAATAAATTCATTCGTATGTTTTTTATTTTAAGGAGTGTATGAATTACTCAAATCCTTTTTTTACTTTTAAAATGAGAACAAGGGTAAGTCCACGCCTCACTAATGAGTAAAGATTTAACTGGAATCTGTGTGCAAGCTGGAAGATGTACATTGAATGCACTTTGAACTTGAAATGACCAATAATCATAAAAATCATATCAGACGCAAACAAACTTGCTACAAGAACCAAATTCCTTGAACTATCTTATCTGTAGACAAGTAACTGCTACTTCTCAGTAAATATCTTTGTAAGAAGGTCGAAAAGGAAGAGGCCCGAAGAATGTTTGAATAACAGTATAAATTGCACGATTATTTTCTATTGGTTAAACCCGATAAATTCCGTGAAACACTCCACCGGAGCTTCATTCAGATCGGGTAGGAATATTCGAGGTTGCTGGCCACCACTCTTTCGTTCGTTGGAAGGAGCAGTTGTTGCTGCTTCACTGACAGGTGCTGCTTCAGAAGCAGGTGATTGGTTCTCAAGAATCTGATCTTGTGCCCGGGCTATGTTTGATGCATATTTAGCCTCCATATTTTGCTCCACAGTTTGTCCCGTTTCTAAGGACCGTCGCGACCACAACTCCTTCTGTAATGAGAGAACGAAGTTGTCAAAAACTTCATTTTTCTATCACATAATTGTGTCTGTAACTAACACTTGAAGCATATATAGTTAAAGATGGAGTTAGATTAGATGGTGCTACTAAGTTTGATTGATGAAAACAACAGCTCTTAAAAGAGGGGTAAAGAACAAGAAAGTTGCCTTTGATTTCTTTAACCTTTCGCCTTCTGCTCTTCTTTTCTCATATTTGAGATATGTGGCTTCTAGCTCCTGCTTAAAATTTCGATAAAAAACAAACAATAAGAAAGATGTCTGTCTCGATACACATACATGCAAACATTAATACTAGTCGATCTTACATCTCTAATATTCTTCGCTTCGTCTTTCTTCTCTTGTTCCACCCGTCGTAGTTGAGAGAGAGTCTGAAGCCAGGAGCATGTATTTAGATGCAACACAACCTCATAACATCATACACAAACAAGTAGAAAATGTTTCGTCTTTTACTCATAAATAAGATGAAATCATTTTCACTGTTCATCCCAAAGCCTATATATACATATGCATGTGTGTATATATAATATAATAACTCACTTAATACTTGCACTGATGATTAGCAGTTTATACTTACCCTTCTCTTCTTTGAAGACGAACTCTTAGTCTTATCAGCGAAAGTTGCAGTTTTATCCAGAGGCTGCAAGACAAAATATGAGAGAGCTTAAACATTCATCACACTGTAAACCAAACTCTTAGAAACGTGTGGACCGAAAGAATGTGATGATTTGATCTATAACCTATTGTTTTTAAATTATTAAATGAAAAAAAATATATATACTAAGAACTTGCTGAGACTGAAATGTTTTCCTCCGTTTAACCCTTCTTAATTAGGTAATTTCAAAATTTGTTAAATAAACTACCCAAGAAAGAATTTAACCCTAAAATAGACTAAACTAGTTTCATTTTTAAATATTTATTCAATTCAAACTATCTCATCGAACTTACAGCGCGTAAGTGAATTAAATTTAATTCTTTTATAGTTAAATTCTAATATTATATTAAAAACTAAGTAATTACTAGTTTTTTTTACTCTTTAGATATGATTGCAAAAGTCTAGATCAATTATAAATAATTATCCAAAGACACAATTGCACTTAATCTGGTGTAGATTTGATCTTGCACTTTCATCATTTATGATGGAAGAAAATGAACGCCCCCTCACTGAGGTACAGTGAGGAAGATCACAGTGGATCGGTTACGTCGTGCTTCTGCATGAACCACACACTACACTAACACCCACTAATAAATTATCCAACACAACACGAACATGCTACCGGAAAAAGCTGCTGCGGAAGATCTGATATTACGAAAATGTCCCTCACACGTGCATTTATTGTGTTTAATTATTCCTTTTTAATGATAAAACAAATTTAATTAATACTATAAAATCAAATGCAGTTTCCTCTTTCTGTTAACAACCCAAAGTGAAAAAAACATGAAACGGAAAAGGACAAAAAGGCCCTTGGCATTTGACGGAAAAAAGGGACTTACGGCGGAGAAACGGAGGGTTGGGGGTAGAATTGTAAATATAAAAAGATCTGAATGGCGGTTGTTGTGCTTGAGTGAAAGTGAGAGAAGTAGAGAAGAGAGTGAGAAGCGAGAGACACGTACGGCGATAACCGTAAAAATAACGGAAACAGAGAAGAGAAGAAAATGGAGATGAACCTTGGATTCTGAGGATGGCATTGGTGCGGTTGGGCGAGTGGAGCCTTCGAAGCCGTCGAGGGAGGTGGCGGAGGTCCAGGTGAGGGGGGTGGTGGGGCTCGCGAGGGCGGCGGAGACGGGGAATCTGGTGGTGCGGCGCTGACGGCAGGCCCAGGGATTGACGGAGGAGTGGTGGTGGTTGCGGAGGAGGAGGAGCTGGTGCGCAACGACGGTGTCGTCGGCGATGGCCATGGAAACCCAGTGGTCGTGGAGCTTGGACATTGATGGTGATTAGGAGGAGTTGAGAGAGCGAGTGGATGAAGGAAGAAAGAAGAGTGAAGAGAGGGGTTTATATAGTGTTCATCGATGGTCGGTAAAGTTGACAAACCTAATATTCATTTTTTAATAATAATAATAATTATTATTATTATTTATTTATTTATTTAATTACAAAAGGAACCAAGTTATTTTAGGAGGATTGTCTTTTATTCCTATTTATTTATTTATTAATTTTCTTAATTTAATAAATAATTGTTGAATTAGCTCTATTGAAATAATTTGGTGTTTACTCTAACAATAATAAGAATGAGTAAAAGGATAAGCTATTAATGATGTTAAAATAAATGAATGGCATAGTAAATTTTGGTGAGTGAAAAAGATAATAAATGTCTTAAAAAATTATACTAGGAATGGCTGTTTATTGATTCACTGTATACAAGTTTTGGTACTGGTGTTTTATGTGCTCATTAAACTCAATTAATTTGTTTGTTTTAGAAGCTTTTCGAAAGAGTTAGTAATAAATAATTATTTTGAAAATGGGAAAATGTTAAACAGTTTTATTCTTTCTATTTCGTGTCTCAGCGTTATTTTGATGATTAAAAGAATCAACGAACAACTTTTGTTAACTTTTGTTTCTATTTATATATATATAGTTGTAATTAATTATGTAATGAAGGCTTTCCATAATAATTTTATTTTCAAATTTGATCTTTGTGAACTTGGCATAGGGGTTTGAATGAAAGAGTGATGATTAGATATGCGTTGACATGTTTTATTATTTGAAATTACTAAAGTATAAAACAACAAAATTTTTATTTTAATTTAGAAAAGTTAAATTATAATTATTAAGAGTCCGATAAAGGATAATAAAATAATTCGAACAAATTTTGTTACGACACTCTTTTTTGATATATTTTGATTATATTAAAAGATAAATTTTAAAGTTAATTCAACCTCAACAAAATTAATTTTTAAAATAAAATTTATATTTATCTTATCTTTAATTGATCTGAAATATTTGTTAATAGTTTTTGAAAAAAAAAATAATTCTGTGGTTAAATTAAAAAATTATTAATAAGAAGTATCGTTTCATAATATATTTTTCGAATGTTTTGTACTGGTTCAAATATATAACATTAAAAAAAATTATTTAATCATACAAGTTTAAGCTTCTTTACAACTTGTAATGAATTAATAAGACACGGTAAAATTAACCCATGCATCATAGTTTTAATTTTATGTAAACTCAGATACTCAGATATAATTATTATTTTATTTTAAAAGTGAAGTTTATTGTCGTTTGATTTGTATTAAAGATAAGTTGTTTTGATAGGGTAAATTAATTAATCATTATATTTTGTATGATGTTAGGGTGATTGCTTTGGTATTAAAGTTTGGATTTCCATTGGAAGTTGAAGTTGTACATATAGCTATAAATTAAAAATACTTTTTTGGTATTAAAACTATTACCCTTTGTGTGAAGAAGTGAAAATAATTTATTTTTGGTTTGGATTGACAGAAGGTGGAAAAGAGGTTGTGGATTTACCACGAAAATATTATGTTATTTCGTTTGTTTTCAATAAAGAATGAGAAACTTACAATTTTTTTTAAAAAAATGTTATAGTTTTTCTCATAAAAATAAGAAAAAAAAACACAAAGAAAATAATTATCATTAATTATTTTGTTAATATTCAATTAATATTTATATCCGGTTCAATATATCATTAAATGATTTAGGATTATTTGCGTTATGGATATTAAATATTAATAAAAATATGTATATTTATATTAAATAATTTTAAATAATAAAGATATTTTATCTTATTTTTTATTAATATAAATACGAGGTAATATATAACCTATATTAATTGTTATATCTATATTTTGTTATAGTCTATTATTAGTCAATTAACTTTTATATCTTTTGCACTTTCTATGCATTTGACCGTGTTTAATTTCATGTTTTTTTTTTTAAGTTTTAAAATTTTGTAAATTTATTATTACAAAATAATTTATTGATGATTTTCCAATATCATGTATGGATTTATTTTTTATAATAAGTAAAATTTGTCTAAAATTACCTTCCAAAATAACAAATCATCAAATAATTTTTTATTATTTTTTATTATTTTTTATTTTTAAGATATTTCTCAAAATTCTATAAAATAAAACATAATCTATCCATTGTGTTTCATATCATATAATCAATTTAGTTTCACTCAAAAGTCTACTATAAAAACTTTTTTAAGGGTAAAAGTTGATTCATTATTTATTAATAATAATATATAAAATGTAAAGTGTGTTGTCTTTCAGGAAGTAACAGAAAAATAATTTCACTTAAGTCTTCATTCAAACAAACATTCTCTTCCATCTAATGTTCTCTACATAAATGTCTTACCACAATATAAAATAATTATTATCATGATCTCTTTATACACATCTAGTTATTATTTATTAGTGATGGATTACACTAGTTATTATTTATTAGTGATGGATTACAATAATGACACATGTAGTTTAACTCGTCAATAATAAAATTATTTAAAATCATAATGAATAGTTTAAGAAGACAAACAAATTTTTTTAATAACCTACTTATCATTTACATCAATAATTCTTTGAATTTATACGAGACAAAAATATGGTTATATATATATATATATATATATATATATATATATATATATATATATATATATATTTATAAAACTTATTTTATTAAGTGGATATTATAGAATTTGATTTAGACTTAAAATTTTACTTTAAAAAATAATACTAAAACATATGAAACGTATCTTGGATTATGTGATATATTAAATGGATATGTCATAATTAGCATGGCAACATGTCGGAAAAAAAAAAGAAGTTTCCACCAATATTTTTTGGGAAAACCATGTGAAATATATTGATTTAAAGAAAAAAAAATATCATTTGAATGTTTATTATGTTTAGAGAAGATGTTAATACTGTAAAACTCCATCATAAAATAGACGATAATTCATAATTAATTAATAATTTTTTTTATTTTTTAAATATTTGTTTTACTAAGATAATAACACTAATTTAAACAAAAATAAATCTATATTTTATTAAAAATATAAATTAGTTATCAATGTTATAATTATGAGAAATATGGTATAAGAAAAAAATTATTTCTTTATATTTAAGTATATTTTCCGTCTTATATAAATATATTTTTGTATTTGTCCTAAGCCTAAAAAAGTGGTGTTAGTATAAAATGAATGTTAAAAATGATTTATGTATTTATGAGAATGAACCACAAATAATACAAATTCAAACGTGGATATACTTACTTTTAGTAGGTTCAACCATTTTGTAAAAGATATTAATATGTTAAGATTTAAATAATTGAAGAAATTAAATATTTTAATTAAGTGTCATTCAAATATTGATTCAAATCTTTAAACAAATATTGTGAGAGAAAATAAATAAAATATTATAATATTATTAGATAATTTGAGTACAATTTTATTAACAAAATTAATTGTTTTTTTTAAAGTGAAAAAAATAGATAGAACTCGTCTATAAAAAGAAAGAGGATGGAATAGTTTTATTTAAACTAATATAAGAAGCGATCAAAACCTCTGCTCCTAATTGTATCAATAATTATAATTTTTAACAATAAAATATTGAAAAGAGGATATCTCTTTTGTGATACTTTTTCTTCTTCTTATTAAAAATATTAATTTAAATAAAAATTTTCAGTATTATATATTGTGGATACATGCATCTTTTAAGTCATGAAAAGAATATCGCATACAATTAAATTGTTATCTGTCTTAAAATGATTATAATGTTAATTCAAGACATCAAATTTCATTTCATAGTTATTGTGGTCAAAGTTTTGATTAAATTTAGAGAGAATATTTTCGATAATTAGTTTTCACTGAACTTTAAAATTAAAGGGAGGCTATATCTAATTAATTTTGATTTAGTATAATATTCCATTATTATTATTTAATTATGAAACTGTTAAATTTTTTTATTTAACTATATTATTATTTTTTCACGAAAATAGGACACCTGATTAAATATCTATTGCACCATATTTAGCTCTAGGAGAATATTTTTTTTTTTTAAATTAGTTTCATATATAGAAAATGACCCAATTTTGATAATGAATCATCGAGTTATTATGTATACAATTCCTTAACTTCAAGTCAAGTAATTAAAGAGATTTATTCAGAAAAAAACCTGAATTGTTTCTTATGTGCTATTCTTAATAATAAGAAATTATCTTCAACAATTTTAATTAAGTTCGTGATGGTTAACATAGTCAAATTTTTAATAATTAGCTTGACTAATCATATATATAATTATATAAACAAATTACATTTCTAGGTTAGAGTAACCAATTCATGTCATGGATTATCCACTATGTTACGACGATATATATTATAAATATATTAATTATTAATTTATAAAAGTAGGAGAAAAAAGAAAAATATACTTATAATTTTTGAAAGTTTAAAAATATTCATGGTACCGAGTTATGAAAAAATCGAAATCGGTGACTTATTCACTCAGTCACTGACTCGAACTAAAACCCTAACGAAAGCCCTCTCTGTTGCAACCTTCCGCCATGGCCATTCTTCTCCGTCTGAATCGTCGAAGCACAACCACCTCTCGCATCCTCTTCTTCTCCACTTCCAATTCCGATTCTAACTCCAACTCCGACCCTCCCTTCTCTTCCTTCTTCAGAGACATCAGGGAGAGTATCAAACAATCCTCTTCCCCTTCCCCAAACCCTCGCTCCCGACAGCCTTTCGCTGACACGATCCGAAAAAATCTCAGCGAGTACCGCGCCCGGACCACTCCGCCTCCGCCCGGCGACCCGTCGCAGCAGCACCAGCAAGTCTCGTTCCAGAAAATCTACCACCGCAGGGAGCAGCGCGATCCCTCCAGATCGGGAGAATCGCCCCCCATCAACTTGGAGGCCATTCGTCAGAGCGTGCGGAAAATGGCCCAAACCGAGCTGCGGCAGGGTCGTCCGGGGGTGATCGGCGGCACGAGCCCCCTGCCGCAGTCCATTTTCGGGAAGGAGATGGGGAGCGTGGGCTCGGAGTCGACGGCGACGTTTTCGGCGGGGTTCTTGAAGACCTACAGCGTGGAGGATTTGGGGAAGAAATTGAGGATGCTGAGGCCGCAGGGAAAGGAAAAGGATTGGTTTTCGGTGAAGGAGCTGAGTGAGAGGTTGGTGAGATTGAGGGAGATGGAGAAGGAGCAAGCCCAATCCAATGCCAATAATGATACTTTCAGCACAGTAGTAGGGACTCTCGTTGAGATTGATGAAAAGAAAAAGCGCGGCGAGAGCAAAGCTTCAAGTCAGTAACTACTTCAACACAATCTTCCCGTTGTCTTTTTTGTAATCAGATAACTGTTAACTAGCTATTTTTGTGTGTGTTTTTTCCAGTGCAGGGACTTAGTATATTGGCCCACTTGAGTGGGAATGAGACCTTCTCTCTGGAACCTCCTAAACCCGAACTTGTTGAAAAGGCAATTATTGTTATATTTCATATGTTTCTTCATTTCATTCAATCCGCAACCTGTTATAGCGTTTTTGTTTTGAGGTTCTAATATTGCCACTGTTTGTTCCCAGTACTTTCATCCGGATAATATGTCATCCGCTGAGAAGATGAAAATTGAGCTTGCCAAGGTTAGGGATGAGTTTAAAATGTCGGAGTCGGATTGCGGTTCTGCGCGTGTTCAAAGTAAGGGGATTTGCTCATTAGTCTTTTTTTGATGAATAAGATTTGGAAGGAAGGGATTAGGTTTGCATTGCTTATCTATTTGCTATGTTGGTCTTCGTGAAAATATTGAGGTCGCTGATGTTTATGACAAGGTTAATAGGCACTTGTTAGGGAATTAATACTATCCCTTTGGTGTTATGCAGTTGCACAACTCACAACTAAGATTAAGCATCTATCAGCAGTCCTACACAAGAAGGTGAGTTCTCCCTTTGTATGCCATTTTTTTTCTTCTTAAATATACTTTTGTGTTGTGATCAGTGCTAGAAGACTGTTCATCAGAAGATTTGTAGAAGTTGTTATCTGTTGTTGTATAGACATTATTTGCTTAATTTATGGAGGACATTTTAATTATGGCATTTGCATGTTGCAAATCTAGTTTCAACTTTGAAGGAACTCCTCCAATTCTTTTGCTAGTGTTCTGTGTTCATAGAATGATAGATTTATTTTTAGAAAACTGGGTTAAAATTTTATTCCTGCTGAATGATACGATAATTGAATGTTTTCTTTATTATGAAGGAACAGATTCTTGAAAAGTCATCAAAAAGTGTCAGTAATTTTTTTAATTACACTCTATTATGCAATGAGGGAGCCATATAATCTTATAATTGGATGTTCTGTCATTTAGTTAGAACTTTGACTTGCGTTATAATTTTTTACTACCTAGTGATTGAACTCTAGTTTGTCTGGCTTGGAGCATTATACTTTCAGTCATGGGTAAAGGCAGGAGATGATTTAAGACTTTGAGATTAGCTAGCTTCCCTGCCATTTTTATTTAGATGTTCAAAGTTGTAGTTTTATGTATGTGAGTGTTTCACTTGTTATTTGATTTTAGCTTCATTTGATTCCTAGAGCAGGTTAAATATACTGAACGTTGTTATAACTTCCTTTAATAAAATCTTGAATATAGCCGTAGACAAAATTTTGGATTGGTGACTGTACTCTTATTGTGTTCTTTGTTTTATCTTGCTGCTGTGTTTGTCATTTGACCATCCTATCTTATACTATAGAAGATATTATCCTTTATCACCAGTCCATATTTACTTTGTGAATTTAACATAGCAGATTTATTGTATGCAGTGTGACCCTGTCATTTTAATGTAAGGTCATCTGATCTAAATATAGAATAGTATATATATAGTCTTCCCTGACTCTATTGATTCCATGGTGCTTTAGGATGTTCATTCTCGTAAAGGTTTGGTAGCAATGGTTCAGAGGAGAAAAAGATTACTGAAATACCTCAGAAGGACTGATTGGGATTCCTATTGTTTTGTTATCTCTAAGTTGGGTCTACGTGATAATCCTGAACATAGCTACAGAAGTCGAACTGGTATGGCAGCATAGGTTTGCATATCTGGTGGTCAGATAAGATGAAAGAAACCCCGACATGAACAGATTGGAAAGAAAACCAGCCGCATGATGAAAAATTGGCTGGGTTGTGCATGTTTATTGGGACCAGTCAAAGTTTAAACCAAATTGATCAAGTGACTGATTTTCAGATCTGGTTTTACAATCCTCACATCAATTTCTGATTTGTTATTCCATTTTTTGTTCAGTAGCAGGAGATTAATATTCTGATCAGCCCCTTCGAGTATTTTATACCATCCTTGGATGGAATTTTTATTTTGTAGATTAGTGGTAATAAGGTTTGGACCTATAACTTTGTGCAAACTACTCACCTAGAACCTTTGGTTGATTTAAGCTAAAAAGTATTATTTTGACCACTTACATCTCGTCTCTTATTTACTTGCAATTCATAAGTTTGAAGCATTATCTAAAATGGTTTTTCTGTTAATTTCCAACACCGTTAGTGTTGTAACTCTAGAAGTAATAAATCTTAATGTAGTGATGGCTGAAAACCATCACGATGTAAATTAGTGATTAATTTAAATATAGTTGCGGCTAAAATCATCACAATATTACTTTTGTTTTGTTTTAAGAACTTGAGACTCAAGCTTGAAAATCCTATACCCTTCCCCCAAATCGCGATCCAAGAACAAACTGGCAATAAATCGTTCTCAAATGCTATGCTATACTACGAAAAGTTAAAACTTTGATTCAGAACTGCAACAGAAATTGGTGCAGGACACCGAACAAAGGAGTGTGTTTTGTTGGGGGAAGGTACATGAGAATGGTGATGATGAGTTTGGGAGGGGGTAGGTTTCCTCTTCAAGTCTCAATTTTTCCAATCAGGATCAAGCTATGTTTAATCCTCGTTGGCTTGTATGGTCGATGGGGCTTTTACCAGATCTCACTATATTTTATGTGCTTTTGCCTTTTGTACCCCTATAATTACTAACTGTAACCCCATGGTAAGAAAAAAAATAAAAATGCCCTTCCTTGCTTAGGGTTCTATAAAACTTATTTTTTATTTCTAGAAGCTAATTTTAGAATGAATTTCATATTTTGAAAATCTTGTTTTGGAAATGGTGAGATTTACATCGCAAGTCACCTTAAGGGTAAATGGTTATTTTAAAAATTATAGAGATGCATTTATCTTGTTTTGAAAATTCTATGATGAAAATCTTGCTTTGGAAATGATGAGATTTATGTCGCAAGTCACCTTAAGGTAAATGGTTATTTTAAAAATTATAGAGATCCATCTATAAATTATCGGGTGCAAGAAGTAAAAGTCTATTTTCTGAAATGTGACCCATAAAGAGACTTAAATATGTTGATCTCCTTCATGATGGATTTGCGGGGATTGAATCACTAGAGAGACAGTGCAAGGTTTAATTTTGAAGTGTTTGAAATTTGGTCACAGACATCAATTTACGTTTTACATAATTTTTCCTATGATTTTTTATTTATTTAAAATTATTATTTATTTTCATTAAAAATAAAATGGATCATAAAATATATATTAGGTAGGAAATTTGGGCCCAGTCTACTAAATTAGTAGAGACAGGTGGGGCCTAATGGGCCACCGGTATGGACCTAACGAGAATATGGATAGTACTGGAAAGAGAAGACAGAAACTGTGTTGTGGTGTCGCTTTCGATCAATAACAACCGCTTTGAACGAATGATTATCCTAACATCAACATAAAATGAGAAAAGAAGGATGAAAGAAGAACTTGGTGGAAAGTGAAGATAACGATGGCGGCAAAGACGGTGTGCGTGACCGGTGCTGGAGGATTCGTAGCGTCATGGCTTGTTAAGCTTCTTCTCTCCAAAGGCTACACCGTCCATGGAACTGTCAGAGAACCCGGTTCGTTAAGTTTTACTTCTTTTCTCATTCTTTGGATAATTGGATTCAATTGGAATGAAGTTTGGAATGCACTTATGAGCAGGTAGTGAGAAGTACAAGCACTTGCTGAGACTGGAGGGAGCTTCTGAAAACCTCACACTCTTCAAGGCAGATCTCTTGAATTACGATTCTATCCTCTCCGCAATTGCTGGATGCGCTGGAGTTTTCCATGTTGCAAGCCCTGTGCCCTCAACCGTTGTTCCCAACCCTCAGGTTATACTACGTAATCATCTTCTTCTTCAACATCCAATGGTTTTGGTATTCTATGTGGCTCGCATTTTGCTTTCGTCTCCCAACGCATCAATTGGTTCAGGATTTAGTTTATGCATGTGAAATTCTTGATAGGATTCGAGATCAACGGATTGGAATTACATCTATAATTGTATTTCCTAAAAAAAAAAAATTGGATTTTAGTGCATCTAAATCCAATTTTTTTTTTTTAAAAAAAGTAGTTTTTTCGTGAGTATAAATTAGTTTAACAACATATAAAATTGAGGATATTATACATAAACTATGTGAACTTTTAAAGAATAATAAAATTTAATGTGAAACATGAAGAAGCTTTAGTAAATTTCTATGTGTAGTTCAATAAATATAATTAACTGTCATGTAATTAAAAATATATAAAATATTAATAGACAAAATATACTCTTTTTTTTATATATATTTGATGTAATTCGAATTTTATAATTAATAAATCTCTAAAGATAAAATGTTAGATACTGATATATATATAAAGTATTATTATACTTTTTAAATAATGTTATATGTTGTATGTATTTGGTTTATTACGAGAATAAGAAAAAATATTATTTTCTGTTTTATTTTTTTCAACTCTTATCAAACATTCTATTTAACTTTACGAGGAAAATATATGGACTAAAAAAACATGTACTAAACATGAAAAACATAATTTTTTGAGATTATTCATTAATTACATATTTTATGAAATATGAAGGATTCGAAGATTTTTTTCATTATACAAAATACTATTAAATAATATACATTAATTTTAAATTAAAACCGATTATGAAAAGAAGTACCAATTTTGAAACTGGTATCAAACCGATTTATAAGCATTCCAAATATTTTTTTTGAAAATCTAGATTTGGATTTAAAATTCGATCTAATTATTTAGATCCGATCAAACTTGTTCTTTTACAAAATATACATTTAGATCTAATCAACAATTCAGCTATTTAGATCTAAATTGTTATTCATGTCCATCCCTAATTGTTTTATATTTAGGATTTTGTTGCCTAGTAGTGGAATTTGCTCAAGGTTATTAAACAATGCCAGACTTTGTGGGAGTAAATGTTTATTAAGTGACACGATTGAAACACTTTTTCAGTCATGGTGCCGGTGTTATGCATTTGTTATTTCTAAATTTCGTGTAGGTGCTAAATTAATTATTTCACAATAGAAAGTTCGTATCTGGTACAAGAATGAATAATTTAGACATATGGAAAGGGGTGGATTTACTAATTACTAAGATCGTGTTTGAGTTCAGTTTGATCCAATCTTGAAGAAGTGCAAGTTTCAAGGAAGATGCATTTTAAAACATGACGTTACATAATTCGTTCAGTGGGTCACCATCATGTTGCTTGAAGTGCTTCCTGACACTTCTTCGAGTGAATGTTTAGATCAAAGGGAATTTGAATAGGACTTTGAATATTTCTCATTCGTGTATTCAGGCTATTCGTTCTCATATCACTATATGAAGTGGAAATGTCTTCCAAAACTCATTAAATTAAAGGCGTTGTCATGGAGTTAATATTATGTTCATGATCTTATCTAATTTCAATCCTTGGGATTACGTCTCGGTTGACTTCCTTTATAAGCATTTAGGAGAACGTAAGGTGTACAATTAACCATGGCTTTTCTCTTTGGATTTCTGATATTATTGGACATGTGATTCTTCAGGTAGAAGTGATTGAACCTGCAGTGCAAGGAACCACAAATGTACTTCAAGCTTGTCTTGAAGCTAAAGTACAACGAGTTGTCTATGTGTCATCGGTAGCTGCTATTTGCATTGGCCCGAATATGCCTAAAGATAAAGTGATTGATGAGTCCTATTGGTCTGATAAAGATTACTGCAAAAGAACTCAGGTCCGTAAACTCATTACTAATGTGCTTATGATGTGGATTTGTCATTAGTAGCATTGTCTTTGATTGGGGTATACAGTATACTATTTATTTCAGTGCAGTTGCAAAATAAGCTAAGTTTCAATCATCAATAATGTTTATGTTAATGTAACTAATATCTCACATATGATCTAGAACTGGTACTGTTATTCAAAGACAGAGGCAGAGGAGCAGGCCCTGGACTTTGGAAAAAGAACTGGACTTGATGTGGTAAGCATTTGTCCTTCCCTTGTGTTTGGGCCAATTTTGCAGTCAACCACTGTCAATGCAAGTAGCTTGGTTCTCCCCAAACTTTTGAAAGGTGCCTACTAATGCCATATCAAATTATGGTTATTATTCTACATAAATTCACTTATGTTGGAGATCTTGGCTAGAGATATGATTAAATTAAATTATGTAGGTGGATACAAATCTTATCTTAATGAGTTGATTTTATGAGATTGAGTTAGACTTAAATTCTATTACTTTAATATGATATCAGAGTTATCAAATAAAATAAATCATGTTATTGTTTTTTTTTTTTTTTTTTTCTGG